>Ga0310093_1000002_pt1 | contig 74072 bp, 73 predicted proteins | sample LakMicDCLTotalB5_FD_194450 | JGI IMG/M metagenome (GOLD analysis project Ga0310093, IMG submission 194450) | Enriched freshwater cyanobacterial communities from Lake Michigan, Michigan, United States - MI23.DCL.Total.B5 | ecosystem: Environmental > Aquatic > Freshwater > Lake | place: USA...
TGTCATAGGAGGAGTCGGTTTCGTCCATCTGCTTGCGGATCTGCTCGCAGCGGGCCTTCACGGCCACCTCGTTGCCTTCGGCCACGATGGTGGTGGTGTCCTTGTTGATGGTGATGCGGCGGGCGGTACCCAGCATCTCCAGCTTGGCGTTCTCCAGCTTGAGGCCGGCGTCCTCGGTGATCAGCTGACCGTTGGTCAGCACGGCGATGTCCTCGAGCATGGCCTTGCGGCGGTCGCCGAAGCCGGGGGCCTTGACTGCAGCCACGTTGAGCACGCCGCGCAGACGGTTGACCACCAGGGTGGCAAGGGCTTCCTTCTCGATGTCCTCGGCGATGATCAGCAGGGGCTTGCCGGTGCGGGCGATCTGCTCGAGCACGGGCACCAGGTCCTGCACCAGACCGATCTTCTTGTCGGTCAGCAGGATGTAGGGATCATCGAGCACCGCTTCCATGCGCTCGGTGTCGGTGGCGAAGTAGGGCGAGATGTAGCCCTTGTCAAAGCGCATGCCCTCGGTGACCTCCAGCTCGGTGGTCATCGACTTGCCCTCTTCGAGGGAGATCACGCCCTCTTTGCCGACCTTGTCCATGGCGTCGGCGATCATGCGGCCCACCTCTTCGTCGTTGCCGGCGGAGATGGTGCCCACCTGGGCGATGGCGTTGCTGTCGCTGATCGGCTTGGCGTGCTCCTCGATCTTCTTGACCAGGAACTCGGAGGCCTTGTCGATGCCCTTCTTGAGGGTGATGGCATTGGCACCGGCGGCCACGTTGCGCAGGCCTGCCTTCACCATGGCGTGGGCCAGCACGGTGGCGGTGGTGGTGCCGTCACCAGCGGCGTCGTTGGTCTTGGAGGCGGCCTGACGGATCAGGGCCACACCGGTGTTCTCGATGTGATCCTCGAGTTCGATCTCCTTGGCGATGGTGACGCCGTCATTGATGATCTGAGGAGCACCGAATTTCTTCTCGAGGACCACGTTGCGGCCCTTGGGGCCGAGGGTCACGGCCACCGACTCAGCGAGAATGTCGATGCCTTTTTCAAGAGCGCGGCGAGCCTGCTCGTTGTAAATGATGCGCTTGGCCATGGGAGGCGTTGTTCGCTTGGGTTGAAAAGAATGAAATGGCTGCAGAAGCTGCGCGGATCAACAGCGATCGGCGCGCAGCAGTCGCACTCAGTTGACGATCGCGAGGATGTCCTTCTCAGACAGCAGCACGTACTCATCGGTGCCGAGCTTGATGTCGGTGCCGGCGTACTTGCTGTAGAGGACCTTGTCGCCGATGCTCACTTCGGGAGCCTGACGACTGCCGTCGTCGTTGCGCTTGCCAGGGCCCACCTGGACCACTTCACCCACTTGGGGCTTTTCCTTGGCGGTGTCGGGAAGCAGGATGCCGCCGGCGGTCTTTTCCTCCGACTCGGACACCTTGATGAAAATGCGGTCTCCAAGGGGTTTGACCGTGGAGACGCTGAGAGAAACAGCTGCCATGGATCGAGGCGTGAATGACGTGCAAGGGCTGGCGCCAGGGGCGCCGCGGGCGAGCACCGAGCTGGCACTCAAACCCGTCGAGTGCCAACCTATGCGTCCCCGCCCTGCCCTGGCCACCGACGGTCTGTGCGGGTGACCGAACCGGCCTGGCCGGGGCAGTCGCGGTGGTAAGGTTGCGCCGCTCAAGGCGGGAACAGGTTCCGCCAGACGCCTCCCTGCTCTTCCTTACATATGGCTGCTGCTACCGCAACCGGCACCAAGGGCATCGTCCGCCAGGTGATCGGCCCGGTTCTGGACGTGGAATTCCCGGCCGGCAAGCTGCCCAAGATCTACAACGCTCTTCGCATCGAGGGCACCAACCCTGCGGGCCAGAACGTCGCCCTCACGGCTGAAGTTCAGCAGCTGCTCGGTGATCACCGCGTGCGCGCTGTCGCCATGAGCAGCACCGACGGCCTGGTCCGCGGCATGGATGCCCTCGACACCGGTGCCCCGATCTCGGTGCCCGTGGGTGAAGCCACCCTCGGCCGCATCTTCAATGTGCTGGGTGAGCCCGTTGACGAGCAGGGTCCTGTCAACACCACCATCACGGCTCCGATCCACCGCGAGGCCCCCAAGCTCACCGAGCTCGAAACCAAGCCCAAGGTGTTCGAGACCGGGATCAAGGTGATCGACCTGCTGGCTCCCTACCGCCAGGGCGGCAAGGTGGGCCTGTTCGGTGGCGCCGGCGTCGGCAAGACCGTGCTGATCCAGGAGCTGATCAACAACATCGCCAAGGAGCACGGTGGTGTCTCCGTGTTCGGTGGCGTGGGTGAGCGCACCCGCGAAGGCAATGACCTCTACGAGGAATTCAAGGAATCGGGCGTGATCAACGCCGACGACCTCTCCAAGTCGAAGGTCGCACTCTGCTACGGCCAGATGAACGAGCCCCCCGGTGCCCGCATGCGCGTGGGCCTGTCGGCTCTCACCATGGCCGAGCACTTCCGCGACGTGAACAAGCAGGACGTTCTGCTGTTCGTCGACAACATCTTCCGCTTTGTGCAGGCTGGTTCGGAAGTGTCGGCTCTGCTGGGCCGCATGCCATCGGCTGTGGGTTACCAGCCCACCCTGGGCACCGACGTGGGCGAGCTGCAGGAGCGCATCACCTCGACCCTCGAGGGATCGATCACCTCGATCCAGGCGGTCTACGTGCCTGCAGACGACCTGACCGATCCGGCTCCGGCGACCACCTTTGCCCACCTTGACGCCACCACCGTGCTGAGCCGCGGCCTGGCCTCCAAGGGCATCTATCCCGCCGTGGATCCACTGGATTCCACCAGCACCATGCTGCAGCCCTCGGTCGTGGGTGACGAGCACTACCGCACCGCCCGCGCCGTGCAGAGCACCCTGCAGCGCTACAAGGAGCTCCAGGACATCATCGCGATCCTGGGCCTCGACGAGCTGTCCGAAGACGACCGCCGCACGGTCGACCGGGCTCGCAAGATCGAGAAGTTCCTGTCGCAGCCGTTCTTCGTGGCTGAGATCTTCACCGGCATGCCGGGCAAGTATGTGAAGCTCGAAGACACCATCAAGGGCTTCAACATGATCCTGGCTGGCGAGCTCGACGAGCTGCCCGAGGCCGCTTTCTACCTCGTCGGCAATATTGACGAGGTCAAGGCCAAGGCCCAGAAGATCCTGTCTGACGCCAAGGGCTGATCGCCATGACTCTGACCCTGCGCGTTCTGGCACCTGACCAGAGCATTTATGACGGCTCAGCCGATGAGGTGATTCTCCCCAGCGCCTCTGGTCAGATGGGCATCCTCACGGGTCACGTGTCGATGCTCACCGCCCTCGACAGCGGTGTGCTGCGTGTTCGCGACGGCAGCACCTGGTCGGCGATTGCGGTGATGGGCGGCTTCGCCGAAGTCGAAGACAATGCCGTGACCGTGTTGGTCAATGCTGCCGAACTCGGCAGCTCCATTGATGGCTCGGCGGCCCAGACCGCTTTCGAGCAGGCTCAGCAGGCTGCAGCAGGGTTTGAGGGTCAGGCCCCCAGCCCTGAAAAAGTGAGGGCCCAGCAGGCCCTGGCCCAGGCCAGAGCCCGCCTGCAAGCCAGCAAAGGCGGCTGACTAGACACTGGAGCGGTTCAATCTGGCGCCGAGGCGGCCTGAACGAGACCACCATCACACCCAACAATCTTGCAACGTGGGTCCTGGATCAGGGCCCTTTTTTGTGTGCAGCTGTGGGGTGCTGAAGCCTCGGATCCCCGAACCGCATCCCTGCGGCAGGGGACATCACTTCGACATCACGATCACCATCAATAGAACTCCCATGAAAAAGCCCCCTGAATCAGGGGGCTCGGCTTGCAGGGTTTCCGTCAGCCGGTTGCGTGGCTGCGTCGACGCGATCAGGCGGTACCGCAGAAGGTCACATCGGGGAACTTCAGCTTGGCTTCATCGAGGCTCTTGCCCTTGCCTTCCTCCTGCCAGTAGTTGATGACCTCGGTGGCCTTGTTGAGGATCTCAACCCGTTCGTTGTCGGTGATCCAGCTCTTGCGCTCGAGCTCGGTCTTGAGGGTTTCCCAGGCATCTTCCCGCGGCCAGAAGAAATAGGCCGTCAGAGGGCTCGGCCCCCCGCCGACGATCTGATCGACGGCCAGAGCCACGTTGTCGGGCAACCAGAGAATCTTGAGCAGAAAACGACCCTCATCGGCCTTGGGGGTGTAACCGGAGGGCACACCGTCCTCATCGATGGTGGCCGTAGCGAGGGCGGCACTGCCGCCGCGCATGACCGGTCGACCGGAGACGGGAGCATCGTCAACAGCCCCGATGGCGTCGGGAACCTCGGCCATGGCAGCCCCCACCACAGCAGGATCAAGCGTGCTATCGGGTGCTGGCATGGCAGTCAGGCTCTGGGAAGACGGACAAACAACTAACCTACCAGCCGCCAGACCCCCCTCCTCCTGAACCCCGGTCAAGCTGCCAAAGCCCTGTTGTTGCTGGACATCGACGGTGTCATCCGCGATGTCGGCGGCAGCTACCGCAGAGCTCTGGCCGAAACGGTGCATCACTACTGCGGCTGGAGACCCGAGCCGGGCACAATCGACAGCCTCAAGGCTGAAGGCCGCTGGAACAACGACTGGGAGGCCAGCCTCGAGCTGCTGCGGCGCCACCGACTGGAACCCTTGCCTGATTTTGCGGCCCTGGTCAGGGTGTTCAGCGATTTCTATTTCGGTGGGGATCCGGCCGGTGACCCGGCCCTGTGGCACGGGTTCATCGGCGATGAACCACTGCTGGTCGATCCAGCGTTTTTTACTGCCCTCGAGCAAGCCGGCATCGCCTGGGGTTTCGTCAGTGGTGCGGAGCCGCCATCCGCCCGCTATGTGCTGGAGCAGCGCCTGGGGTTGAACGATCCGCCGCTGATCGCCATGGGCGACGCCCCCGACAAACCCGACCCCGCGGGGCTGCTGCAACTGGCTGGCCAACTGCTGCAGCGCCATGGCGGCGGCGCCCTGGGCCCAGGTGGGCCGCCGATCGCCTACCTGGGCGACACCGTGGCCGACGTGCAGACCGTGCTCAACGCCCGCGCGGCGCGTCCCGAGCAGGCCTTTGTGAGTCTGGGGGTGGCCCCACCGCACCTGCACGGCAGTGCCGCGCGGGCCCACTACGACAACCAGTTGCAACAGGCCGGCGCCGACGCGGTGCTGGAGCACACCACAGCGGCGCTGCAACACCTGCAGGCCCTGCTGGCTGAACCGGCGAGCTGAAGCGCAGCCGGCTCAGCGTTCCATCGCGGCAGTGGCCTTGAGGGCGGCGGCGGTGAGCACCTCATGGCCCCGCTCGCTCACGGCCACATCGTCTTCGATACGGATGCCGATGCCCTTCCAGCGCCCATCGATGGAGGGCTGGCCTGCCGGAACGGGGAGGCGGTCGCTCACGTAGAGACCAGGCTCAACCGTGAGCACCATGCCGCTCTCGAGCTCGACATGGTGCTCGCCAAGCCGGTAGGCGCCCACGTCATGAACATCGAGCCCGAGCCAGTGGCCGGTGCGGTGCATGTAGAGGTGGCGGTAGGCGCCCTGTTCGATCAGACCATCGACCTCGCCCACCAGCAGCCCCAGCTGAACCAGACCCTCCACCAGCACCCGCAGTGCCGTGTCATGGACCCCTTCGGCACTGAACCCCGGCTTGACGGAGGCGACCGCGGCTTCCTGGGCCGCCAGCACCAGCTCGTAGAGGGCCCGCTGCTCACCGCTGAAACGTCCGCCCACCGGGAAGGTGCGGGTGATGTCGCCGTTGTAGTAGTCGGCCAGGCTGCAACCGGCGTCGATCAGCAGCAGGTCACCCGCATGCAACACGGCGTTATTGGCGGTGTAGTGCAGCACGCAGGCGTTGTCGCCGCCGGCCACGATCGAGCCATAGGCAGGGCCGCGCGCGCCCTGCTCCAGAAAATGCTGTTCAATCACCGCCTGGACCTGGCGCTCGCTGAGCCCCGGCCGGGCCACCTGGCGGGCCAGCTCATGGGCCTCGGCCGAGATGCGGGCAGCCTCCCGCAGGCGCTCGAGTTCCTCGGGACTCTTGCGCAGCCGCAGCGCATGCAGGAGCGGATCGGGTGCCACCAGCCCCAGGGCCGCGCGGCCATGGCGGGGGGCCCGGTCGAGCTGGGCCGCCCAGGCGGCGATCACCAGCGGTTCGACCTTGGGGTGCTTGCCGACACGAAAGGCAATGCCTTCAGCGTCCTTGAGGTAAGCAGCCAGGTGCTGGGCCAGCTCCTCGATGGGATGGGCGAGATCGGCCCCGAAGTGCGCCACCGCCCCCTCGGTGCCCCAGCGAAAGCCATGCCACACCTCGGCACTGGCCTCGCGCGGTTGCACAAACAGCACGTAGCGCTCGCCCTCGGGCCTGTGGGGCAGGAACAGCGCCACGGCATCGGGCTCATCGAAGCCGGTCAGGTACCAGAAGTCGCTGTTCTGACGAAAGGGCCATTCGCAGTCGGCATGGTGAACCGCCAGGGGTGCAGCCGGAATCACCGCTGCGGCGCTGCCCAGGGCCTCAAAGAAGCGGGCCCGACGCGCGGCGAACAGGGCCGGCGCACAACGACCATTGATCGGCTGGTGGGTTGCCATGGAGCCAAACGGGAGCCAGCCCCGTGACGATGGCACAACCCAACCCAACTGGCGGCGCACGCTGCCTGCGTCAGACTCATCTTGCTTGCCCTATGCCCGCCCGTTGGCTCCGGTTCCCTCCACACCCGAGCGCTGCCGCCTGCTGCTGGAGCACTGGCGCCGCGGGCTGCGGCTGAGCCGGCGCGAGCGCGGTCTGATGGGCGGCCAGCTGCAGCTGCTGGATCAGCAACTCGAGCGGCTGCAGCAACGCCGTCTGCGGGTCGCCGTCTTCGGCCGGGTGGGCGTCGGCAAGTCGAGCCTGCTCAACGCCCTGCTGGGCCGCGACCGGTTTGCCACCGATGTGGCCCACGGCTGCACCCGCCACCAGCAGGTTGAACGCTGGCCGATCGACATTGACGGCCTGGCGGAGGTGGAGCTGGTCGACACCCCAGGCATCGATGAGATCGCAGCCGCGGCCAGGGCGCGATTGGCGGCGCGGCTGGCCCTCAATGCCGATCTGGTGCTGCTGGTGCTCGACGGCGACCTCAACCGCATCGAGCTCGAGGCCCTGTCGCAGCTGGCCGCCAACGGCAAGCCGCTGCTGCTGGTGCTCAACCGCTGCGACTGCTGGAGCCCGGCGGAGCAGCAGGAGCTGCTGGCCAGCCTGCGCCGGCGCCTGCCACAGGCCCTGCATGGTGTCGAGATCGTGGCTGTGGCTGCCGCACCCCGACAACCGCAACTGCTGGCCGATGGCCGGGTGCGCAGCGAGGCCGCCCCCGCCCGGATCGCCCCCCTGCAGCGTTCGCTGCAGCGTCTGCTGAGCAACCAGGGAGACCTGCTGCTGGCCCTCGGGGCCCTGCACAGCGCCGATCGCTTTCACCAGACCCTGCATCAGGGTCGGCTGCGCCACAGCCGCAGCGCCGCCCAGGGGTTGATCGGCCGCTATGCCGCACTCAAGGCCACCGGCGTCGCGGCCAATCCGCTGATGCTGCTCGATCTGGCCGGCGGTCTCGCCTGCGACACAGCCCTGGTGCTGCAGCTGTGCGAGCTCTACGGCATGCCGATGCACAGCCAGGGAGCCCGGGCACTGCTGACGCGCCTCTCGAGCCACAACGCCATGCTGGGGGGCGTGCAGCTGGGCATCCAGCTGCTGCTGGGAGGGCTGCGCCAACTGCTGGTGCTGGCCGCACCATTCAGCGGCGGGCTGAGCCTGGCACCGGCGGCACCGGTCGCCCTGGCCCAGGCGGCCCTGGCCGTGCACACCACCCGGCTGACCGGAAGCCTGGCCGCCGCCGAGCTGCTCAAGGGCGCCCAGCGTGGCCCCAAACCAGCAGCCCTGCTGGCCCGCCTGGCCCGCCACGATCCGGCTGCCAGGGCCTGGCTTCAGACCTGGCAGCCCGCCAGCAGCACACCCCCGCTGCAGAGCCTGCTGCCATGAGTGAGCAACTGGCGCTGCTGGGCACCAGCGCCGATCCACCGACGCTGGGGCACCAGGCGCTGCTGCAGCAGCTGCTGCAGCACTACCCCCGGGTCATCACCTGGGCCAGCGACAACCCCGGCAAACGGCATGGGGCGCCCCTTGGTCAGCGCGCCCAGCTGCTCTCAGCCCTGGTGAGAGGCCTGGCCGAGCCAAGACTGGAACATGTGCAGGACCTCAGCAGCCCCTATGCCATCACCACGCTGGAGCGGGCCGCAGCCCGCTGGCCCGGCGCCGAACTGGTGTTCGTGGTGGGCAGCGATCTGGCGCCCCAGATTCCGCAGTGGCGCCAGGCTGCAGAGGTACTGAAACGCTGCCGGCTGGCCGTGGTGCCGCGGGTGGGCTGGCCCCTGAACGAAGCCACCGCCTCCACCCTGCAACAGCTGGGGGCGCGCCTCAGCGTGCTGCCGTTGCCCGTGCCCGCCAGCGCCAGTTCGGCGCTGCGCGAGCAACCAGACCCCACCCAGATCCCCAGGGCCGTGTGGCCGCTGGTGCGCGAGCACAATCTCTACGGACTGGACCAGCCCCATCCGGCCGAAGCGATGCCACCGACGCAAACGAGCCCGTAACCCATGCGGATCGCCCTGGCCCAGCTCAATCCCCTGGTGGGCGATCTGGCGGGCAACGCCGCGCGGCTGCTGCGGGCTGCCGTTGAAGCGGCCGTTGAAACCGACAGCGGCGAGCCTCTGCTGATGGTCACCCCCGAGCTGAGCCTGTGGGGGTACCCAGCGCGCGATCTGCTGCTGCGCCCGAGCCTGGTCGCCCTGCAGAACCGGCTGCTCGATCAGCTGGTGTCTGACCTGCAGAGGCAGGCGCCACAGGTGTCACTGCTGGTGGGTATCGCCGAGCCCACGGGCAGCGGCACAGTGCCCAACCTGCACAACGCACTGGCCCTGGTCGAAGCCGGCGGCTGGCGGCTGGTGTACCGCAAACAGCTGCTACCCAGCTACGACGTGTTTGACGAGCGCCGCTATTTCGTGGCGGGCACGGCACCGGCGGTGCTGCAGTGGCCCCCGGCCGGGGGGTTGCGCCTGGGACTCACCATCTGTGAAGACCTCTGGGTCGATGCCGACCTGGCCGGCCAGCGCCTGGACGGTCCCGACCCGATCGCTGAGCTGCAGAACGCCGGCATCGATCTGCTGCTCAATCTCTCGGCTTCGCCATTTGGACTGGGCAAACTGGCACTACGCCGGCAGCTGGCGACCCGGGCGGCAGCCCGGCTGGGGGTCCCGGTCGTGTACGTCAACCAGGTGGGCGGCAACGATGAACTGGTGTTCGACGGGGCGAGCTTCCTGATCCGACCCGATGGCACCCTGGCCGCCCAGCTGACCAGTTGCCGGGAGCAGGTCGTGAGCCTCGCGTGGCCACCGCACGGCAATGCCACAGCACAGCCCGCGACCCCGCTGGAGCTGCCAGACGAGCTGGAGCAGCTGTTTCGCGCGTTGGTGCTGGGGCTGGCCGACTACGCCCTCAAATGCGGCTTCAACAAGGCACTGCTGGGCCTCAGCGGCGGCATCGACTCGGCGCTGGTGGCGGTGCTCGCGGCGGCGGCCCTCGGGGCCGACCAGGTCAAGGCGTTGTTGCTGCCTTCGCCCTGGAGCTCAGAGGGTTCGATCCGCGACGCCACAGCCCTGGCCCAGCGGCTGGGCCTTGCCACCCAGACCCTGCCGATTGCCCCGCTGATGCAGGAGTTTGACCACAGCCTGGCAGCGGTCCTGGGGGCCCCGCCCAGCGGCCTGGCGGCCGAGAATCTGCAATCGCGCATTCGCGGCACGCTGCTGATGGCCCTCGCCAATCAGCAGGGGCAGCTGCTGCTGGCCACCGGCAACAAGAGCGAGCTGGCGGTCGGGTACTGCACCCTCTATGGCGATATGAACGGCGGTCTGGCCGTGATCGGCGATCTGTACAAAACCACGGTGTTTGCCCTGTGCGCATGGCTCGACGGGCCGGCCGCCTGCGCCTGCCGCAGCGAGCTGGGGCTGCCGCCGGACGGCGAGCTGATCGGCACGGCGATCCGCCACAAACCCCCCAGTGCCGAACTGCGTCCCGACCAGAAGGACAGCGACTCCCTGCCCGATTACGCCGTCCTCGATCCGGTGCTCAAGGCCCTGATCGAAGCGCACCAGAGTCCTGAGCAGCTGGTCGCCGGTGGCAGCGATCCGGCCCTTGCCGAGCGGGTCATGGGCCTGCTGCGCCGCGCCGAATTCAAACGGCGTCAGGCACCGCCGGTGCTCAAGGTGAGCCGACGCGCCTTCGGCAGCGGCTGGCGCATGCCGATTGCCGCGCGCTGACCGGGGTCATCTCCGCCTGGCCAGGACGGGCCGGCAGCGCCAAGCTGGAAGCAGCCCCGCAGCGCGATCGAACCATGGCCGCCCCCGGCAGCGCCGCCCCTCTGGCCAGTCCGATGGCCAGCATTGGCGTCCCGCGCGAAATCAAGCGCGACGAGCAGCGGGTCGCCCTGACCCCCGATGGCGCCCGCGAGCTGGTGAGCCAGGGCATGGAGGTGCGCATCGAGACCGGAGCTGGCCTCGGAGCGGGCATCCGCGACGAGGACTACGCCGCCGTTGGGGCACGCCTCACCAGCCGCGACGAAGCCTGGGCCGCCCATCTGGTGGTCAAGGTGAAGGAACCCCAGCCCGAGGAGTTCGGCTTTCTGCGGCCCGATCTGGTGCTGTTCACCTACCTGCATCTGGCGGCCTATCCCGAGGTGGGGCGGGCCCTGCTCGATGCCGGCACCACGGCGGTGGCCTACGAGACCGTGCAACTCGATGACGGCAGCCTGCCGTTGCTGGCGCCGATGAGCGAGATCGCTGGCCGGCTGGCCGCCCAGGTCGGGGCCTACCTGCTTGAGAAACCGCATGGCGGTCGCGGCGTGCTGATGGGCGGCTGCACCGGCGTGCGCCCGGCTCGGGTGGTGGTGCTGGGTGCCGGCACCGTCGGCTGGAATGCGGCCCGCATCGCCGCCGCCATGGACGCCGAGGTGTTTCTGCTGGATCGCTCGCCGCAGCGGTTGCGCCAACTGGAGTCAGACCGACGCGGGCGGTTGGTGAGCCTGGTGAGCAGCCGTGGCCTGATCGAGCGGCTGGTGCCCGGGGCCGACCTGGTGATCGGCGCCGTACTGACCCCCGGAGGCCGCGCCCCCACCCTGGTCGACGAACCGCTGGTGCAACAGATGAAAACGGGCTCGGTGATCGTCGATGTGGCGATCGACCAGGGCGGCTGCATCGCCACCAGCCGCGAGACGACCCACACCGAACCCACCTTTGAGGTCCATGGCGTGCAGCATTACGCCGTCGGCAACATGCCCGGCGCCGTGCCCTTCACCTCAACCGAAGCCCTGGTCAGCGTCACCCTGCCCTACATCCTGGTGATGGCCGGACGGGGGCTGAGCGAAGCCATCACCGAGCGCCCCGAGCTGGTCAGCGGCCTCAACACCGTGGCCGGCTCGGTCTGCCATCCCGGTGTGGCCAAGGCGCTGGGCGTCGCCCCCCGGCACCCCATGGCCTGCCTGCGCTGAGCGCCGAGCCTCCCGCAGCGGGACCAGCGGGCGCCGCAGGGCTGCGGGAGCGATCCCCTCCCGCAGCGCCAGAACCAGCCCCGCCGCTTCGCTGTAGCTGGCAGCGGGCAACACCTCGAGCCCCAGCGCCTCAGCCTTGACCTTGAGCAGGCAGGGCGTCTCGACCGCAATCACGGGAATGCCGCGTTCGGCGCAGGCGAGCACCGCCCCCCCGCCCAGCGCACCAGCCGGGGCGATCACCGCACCGACGGCATCGATGGCCAGCACTGGCCCAGACCCCCCCGCGGCAGCCGGCTGCCACGCTGCCGCGGGCAACAGGTCAGGGGCCCGGCTCAGCCCCACCAACACGCAGGGCAGAAACGTGAAGCCCAGCTCCTCGCCCGCCGCACGGGGATCGAGTTCCGGATCGAGCGCCAGCGGAGCAAGGGCCGGCGCGTGGGCACAGGGAACCCCCAGCTCCCGGCTGAGGAGGTGGCTGATCACCGCCTCAGCCCCTGCCAGCGCATCGACGCCGCTGCCGGCGCGGTAGGCCGCCAGGGCAGCACTGCCAGGGTCGTCGGGAAACCGCGCCACCACCGCGATGGCCGTGGCACCGGCAGCCCTGAGCTGCCGGCCCGCCTGCAGCAGGGCCTCGGGCTGACCCAGCTGTCCCCAGCTCGCGCCGCTGGCACCGGTGCTGAGGCTGACCTGCAGAGGCCTGTCGGTGATCACCACCGGGCCGATGTCGAGGCCCAGGGTGGCCCGGCAGCCGTCGGCCACCTGCAGGTGGCGCTGGCGCAGCTCGCTCTCGATGCCCGCATCGAGCAGCAGCCCCACCCGCTGCTGGCGCACCGGTCGCAACAACAGCTCGCCGGCCGCAAAGCGATCGAGGCAGGAGCCTTCGACGTAGTGGATGCGCGGGTCACTCCAGTAGAGCGACGCGCCATTCATCACGTTGGGATGGGTGATCAGGCAGCCGCTGGCCGCCGCCAGCAACCGGGCCACGGGCAGGCCATCGCCCGCGTAGCCCCCCTGCTCACATCCGATCCCGGTGGGGATCACCAGCAGGATTGGCAGGGGAGACGCCGTCATACGAGCACGATGGCCTCAACCACAAGGCCATGGGAATCGACGGCAGTGATCGCCCAGCGCAGCGGCCGTCCCCGGGCCTCCAGGGCCGCCGTGATCTGGGCCAGCAACGGGCCGGGCCGCCGCGGGAGCCGCAACTGAAGCGGCACCAGTTTCACTTCTGGTACTGGCCGAACTGGGCCTCGTAAAGGGCATCCTCCATGCCGGCCCTGAGCGTCAGATCACTGCGTGGAAAAGCCACGCAGAGCAGCACATACCCCTGCTGCTGCAGCTCCGCCTTGACCCCCATGGCGTCGGCTTGCTCCACGCTGCCAGCGCTGAGCAACGCTGCACAGGTGGTGCACACACCCGAGCAACAGGAGCTGGGCAGGACCACCCCGGCCGCCTCTGCCGCCGCCAGCACGGTCTGATCGCTGCGGCACGAAAAGCTGTGGCTGATGCCCTCAAACTCTGCGCTGATCTGGAAGGTGGTGGGCTCGCTCACAACAGGGCAGTAACACCCGGCCATTGTCCCAGTTCAGCTTTCCTGCCAATGGCTGGGATGGGGCGCCAGGTATTCCGGAGGGGTCTGGACCGATGCAGCTGCGCTCAGCACCAGATCAAGACTGATCGAGACGCGCAGGTCGTCGGCGCTGGCATTGGGCAGCACGGCATGGTCCAGGCACGACGGAAACAGCACCAGCAGACCTGCCCGGGGGGGCACATCAACGACATTCCGGGACCAGCCTGTGAGCTGCAAGGGTCCGCCATGGCCGACCGCCATGCCCGGCACCAGCTCGTTGACCTGACGCTGGGGCCAGAACCGCAGGCAGCCGCAGTCGCCACTGCCATCGCCACTGAGGTAGTACACGGCACTGAGATGGGCATTGGGATGGTGGTGACGCCCCACCACCTGATCAGGCTCGCTGAGCACCGGCCAACAACGCTGGATGTGCAGCGCCACCTGGTTCAGGTCGAACCCCAGCTGCTGCAGGTAGGCCTTGGCATGGCCGAGCAGCTCAGCGATCAGCCCCGCGAACAGCGCATGCCGCTGCAATTGCCAGACACCATTGAGATCTCCGGTCCAGGCGCAACCCGGATCAGGATTGCTGTAGGCAGTCCCGCGCAGCGCGAGCAGAGCCTGAAGCTGTGCGGCAAGCTCCAGGGGATCCGGCCTGAGCTGCACCTGCCCCAGGGCAACCGGAAACAGTGGCTGAATCACCAGCTCGCCCGGCAAGGGCAACGGCAACAACGGATCGTGCCCAGTCTTGAGGTTGTCAGGCCGCATCGACTCTCCTGTTCCAAGGGCACGCTTGCCGGCCGGAGCCCGACCACCGACTTCCAAGACGGATCAAGGGTCTGAACAACAACAAACCCCCAACCCAGCGAAGCGATCCTGCAGACAAGCTGCAAGATCGACGGCTGGGGCAGGGGTCGGCTGCACCACTGGGGCGGCAGAAACCGCCTCAGGCCATGGCCGAGGCGCCCCCGACCACCTCAAGGATTTCCTGGGTGATGGCGGCCTGGCGGGCCTTGTTGTAGTCCAGGGTCAACGACTTGGCGAGAGCCTTGGCGTTGTCACTGGCGTTGTTCATGGCCGTCATGCGACTGGCCAGCTCGGAGGCGGCGGCTTCCTGAAGGGCACGCAACAGCTGATTTTCCAGATACAGCGGCAGCAGGGCATTGAGCAGCTGATCGGGGCTCTGCTCAAACACGATGTCAGAAGGCAATGACGGCGCCTGATTGGCGGCCGTACCGGTCTCGACCACCAATTGCCCCTCACGGGTGGTCAACCGGAAGATCTCGTCATCGGGTGCAGCGATGCCCTGGGGGTCGAGCGGCAGCAAGGTCTGGGAGACGGGCCTGGAGCTCACCAGGTTGATGAACTTGGTGTAGATGATCTCGACCCGGTCAGTACCGGCTCCGATGAAATCAGCAAGAACCTCGTTGGCGATACCCATGGCTTCTGAAGCCTTGGGAACCTGATCGAGGCCGGTGAACGTGGCACGGATCGTGTACTGGGAGGCCCTGTTCTGGAAGTAGGTGATCGCCTTGCGGCCGATCAGCACCAGATCAACGTTGTAGCCCTGACTCCTGAGCTCGGCGGTGCGCTGCTCGGTGCGCTTGATGATGTTGGCGTTGTAGCCGCCGCAGAGACCGCGATCGCCGGTGACGGCGAGCAGGGTGATGGTCTGCAGTGCACGCTCCTCAAACAGAGGGGCATCCACATCTTCGAAGCGCATGCGTGACTGGAGATTCTCCAGCACGCGGGCCAGGCGATCAGCGAATGGCCGGCTGCGCAGCACCTGCTCCTGGGCACGGCGCACCTTGGCCGCAGCAACGAGACGCATGGCCTCGGTGATCTTGCGGGTGTTCTTGACCGAACTGATGCGGTCGCGGATTTCCTTGAGGTTCGCCATGGATTGGGTGCGTTAAGGGGTGTCCGCAGCGCTCAGGCGGCAGCAAGCATGGTCGACTTGACTTCGTTGATGGCGTCTTTGAGCATGGCTTCAGCCTCATCACCGAGCTGCTTCTCGCCCATCACCTTGGTGATGAAGTCAGGCTTGTTGCTCTTCAGATACTCACGCAGCTCACGGCAGAACTGCACCACCGACTCGACCGGAACTTCATCAATCAGGCCCTTGACGCCGGCGTAGACCACAGCGACCTGCTCGGCCAGGTTGAGGGGGCTGAACTGGGGCTGCTTGAGAATTTCGCGCAGGCGCTTGCCGCGCTGCAACTGGGCCTGGGTGGCCGCGTCGAGATCCGAAGCGAACTGGGAGAACGCAGCCAGTTCGTCGAACTGGGCGAGCTCAAGCTTGAGGGTACCGGCGATCTTCTTGATGGCTTTGGTCTGGGCTGCACCACCGACGCGGCTCACCGAGATGCCCACGTTGATGGCAGGACGCAGACCCGAGTTGAACAGATCAGAGCTCAGGAACACCTGACCGTCGGTGATCGAGATCACATTGGTGGGGATGTACGCCGACACGTCACCGGCCTGGGTCTCAATGATCGGCAGGGCGGTCATCGAGCCTTTGCCCATGGCGTCGCTCAACTTCGCGGCGCGCTCGAGCAGACGGCTGTGGCAATAGAACACGTCACCGGGATAGGCCTCACGACCGGGGGGACGGCGCAGCAGCAGGGACATCTGGCGGTAAGCCTGGGCCTGCTTGGTGAGGTCGTCATAGATGACCAGGGTGGCTTTGCCCTTGTACATGAACGACTCGGCCAGAGCCGCGCCGGTGTAGGGAGCCAGGTACTGCAGGGCGGCCGACTCGGATGCGCTCGCAGCGACGACGATGGTGTAGTCGAGGGCACCTTTCTCGCGCAGCACCTCCACCACGTTGGCCACAGAGGCGGCCTTCTGCCCGACAGCCACATACACACAGACGACGTCTTCGCCCTTCTGGTTGATGATCGTGTCGATCGCGATGGCTGTCTTGCCGGTCTGGCGGTCGCCGATGATCAGCTCGCGCTGGCCGCGACCGATGGGGATCATGGCGTCGATTGCCGTGATGCCGGTCTGCATGGGTTCATGCACCGACTTGCGCTGAATGATGCCCGGCGCCATCGATTCGATCAGACGGGTCTCGGTGGTGGCGATGTCGCCCTTGCCGTCGATCGGCTGGCCAAGGGAGTTGACCACCCGGCCCAGCATGGCGTCGCCCACGGGAACGGCGGCGATTTTGCCGGTCGCTTTGACGGTGCTCCCTTCCTGAATGCCCCGGCCCTCACCCATGAGCACGACACCGACGTTGTCGTCCTCGAGGTTGAGTGCGATGCCTTCGGTGCCGTCTTCGAATTGCACCAGTTCCCCCGCCATGACCTGCTGCAGGCCATACACGCGGGCAATGCCGTCACCGATCTGCAGCACGGTGCCGACGTTGCTGACAGTCACGGACTTGTCGTAGTCCTCAATCTGCTTTTTGAGGATGGCGCTGATCTCGTCGGGGCGGATGGAAACCATGGGAAGAGGTCCCTCAGGGGGAGCAGATGGAGGAGGAGACGGGGAAAAGAGTGGAGGGGGAGCGCGGTGACCTAAACCCTGGCGAGGGACAGGCCGAGGCGGCGGACCTGGCCGGCCAGGCTCGCATCGATCACCTGGGATTCCAGGCTGACAATGAAGCCGCCGATCAACGACGGATCGACCGAAAGGTCAAACTCCACCGACTTGGTACCGGCAATGGCCTGGACCCGTTCATTGAGCTGGGCCTGCTGGTCATCGCTCAGGGGGGTTGCTGAGGTGACCCGAGCCAGGGTGATGTTGCGCATCTGGCGATAAAGCTCGAGATAGCGCAGCAGCACCGCATCAAGCACGGCGATGCGTTGACGATCCGCCAGCAACTTGAGGAGATTCAGCAGGGACTCACTGAGCTGACTTCCGAACAGGCCGGTCAAGGCGGCCTTCTTGGCTTCAGGCTCGAGCACGGGCGAAGCCATGGCTTCGCGCAGGTCCGAACTGGCATTCCAGATCTCGAGAAGCTCTTTGGCCTGGGAGGCCACCGTGTCGGTCTCCTTCCGGCTTTCACTGACCTGGAGAAGGGCCTCGGCGTAGGGGGAGGCGAGCGTGTTGAGCAATGGCATCAGACGTTCCCCAGATTGGCAATGGACTGATCGAGGAGACGGGCCTGGGCAGCGTCATCGAGCTTGGCAGGCAATGCTGCCAGGGCCTTGTCGATCGCCTGCCTGGCGGCTTCGCGGCGCAGCAGTTCGCTGACGCGGGCAGCCTCGGCGTTGAGGTCAGCGACCGCCTCCTGCCGCAGACGGGCCATCTCTTCGATGGTGCGCTTCTCGCTGTCGGCGCGGATCGCCGCAGCACGCACCTTGCCGTCGGCTCGGATCTGCTCAGACTTCTGCTGGGCAGCGGCCAGTTCGGTCTGGGCCTGGCTCAGAGCCGTGGTGGCCTTGGCCAGACGTTGCTCAGCATCGTCGAGTTCGGCCAGGATGGCCTCGCGCCTGCGGGAGAGAATTCCCCCCAGGAAACCCCGTAGAAACCAGATCAACACGCCGATCACGATGATCAGGTTGATCAGGTTGGTTTCAAGAAGGTTGGTATTGATCCCAAACCCGCCGCCGTGGGCGAAGAGGGTGAAGGACAGGGCGGAAGAGCTCATCATCGGGCGGCCAGCAGACGATCAACGATCAAAACGCCGAGTCGATCGGACTCGGAGGCCAGAGAAGCCAGGGCCTGATCGCGCTGCTGCTCGATCTCGCGCCGGGCCTTCTCGCGTGAAGCATTGGCTTCAGACTGGGCCAGAGCCAGGGCCTCGCGGTAGAGCTTGTCGACCTCCTGCTCGGCCTCAACGATCAGCTGTTGAGCCTGTTGCCGGGCTTCCTTGAGCTGATCCTTGAGTTCGGCTTCCAGCCGTTGTACCTGGGCCAATTTGTCCTTGGCCTGAACACGGCTGGTGGTGATGAAGCCCTCGCGGTCTTCCACAGCCTTGCCAACCGGACGGAAGAACAGGGCGTTGAGGACAAAGGTGAGCAGGACCACCTGCACCGCCATCAAGGGCAAGGTGGCGTCGAGGTCAAACAGACCTCCACTGGGCGTTCCGGCGGTGGACGCCCCTGCCTCGGCAAGCAAAAGCCAGCTGGTCATGGGATGGCGGACGTAGGGGAAGGGACGGGGTAGAACAACGACGGGACTCAATCCTGAAGCGACGCCATCAAGAGAGGCAGGGCCTCCAGGACGGAGTCACCGCGCGTCAGTCCCGGATCAGCCAGCGAAGGGGTTGGCGAACAGGAGCACCAGAGCGACCACCAGGCCGTAGATGGTGAGAGCCTCCATGAAGGCCAGAGAGAGCAGCAGGGTGCCGCGGATCTTGCCCTCAGCCTCGGGTTGACGGGCGATGCCCTCGACTGCGCCGCCGGCAGCGGTGCCCTGACCGATACCGGGGCCGATGGCACCCAGACCAACAGCGAGGCCAGCAGCCACAACGGAGGCGGCAGAAGTAATCGAATCCATGGTGGGAAGGAGGTGTAGGGCGCTGGTGCAGCGCAGATGGAATCTTGAGAAACCTGCGCCTGGGACATCCCCGTTGGGGGATGGGCCCGGATCAACCCGGACCTGCGCGCAGAGAGTTTGCCAGACGGAGGGTCTCCGAAGGAGCCCTCCTGGGGCGCGGGAGTCAGTGGTGCTCTTCGTGCACCGCCTCACCGATGTAGTAGGCGGCAAGGGTTGCGAAAATCAACGCCTGAATGGCGCTGGTGAAGAGTCCAAGGAACATGGCTGGCAGGGGAACCACAAGGGGCACCAGGAAGGCCAGCACAGCAACAACGAGTTCGTCAGCGAGAATGTTGCCGAACAGACGGAAGGAGAGTGAAAGCGGCTTGGTGAAATCCTCGACGATCTTGAACGGCAGCATGATCGGCGTCGGCTCGACGTAGTACTCGAAATAACGCAGACCTTTGCGGCTCAGACCTGCATAGAAGTAAGCCAGGGAAACGAGCAGTGCAAGAGCGACGGTGGTATTGATGTCGGCCGTCGGGGCACCCAGTTCACCACTGGGAAGCTCGATCAACTTCCAGGGGATCAGTGCGCCACCCCAGTTGCTCACGAAGATAAAGAGGAACAGCGTTCCGATGAAGGGAAGCCAATCCCGGTAGGCCTTTTCACCGATCTGCTCACGGGCAAGATCACGGATGTAGGACCACAGAAATTCGAGCAGGTTCTGCACTCCAGCCGGCTTGCGTTCAAGCTTGCGGGTTCCGATCACAACCAGAGCCAGCAGGGCCCCGATCACGATCCAGGAACTCAGAAAGACCTGGCCGTGAATGTAGAGATCACCGAAATGCCAGTAGAACTGCTTTCCGACCTCGAGTTCGGCCAGCGGGAGCAGCGTGGTCAAGGGAACCATTGGTATGGGGTGGTTCAGGGAGCGAAGACCGCCTGCAGCAGCAGGGCGGGTTTGTAGAGCACGAATCCAGCCAGAGCCGGGAGCAGCTCAAGCGCCGGAATGCGGGTACAGGCAACCACCAGAAGGGCGGGCACCACGATCTGCATGCGGCTCAGAGACTTGGAGCCGTTGCCCAGACGGGCAACGCTGCGGGCCAGAAGCCTGAGGTACAGAAGACCACAGACGGCTCCGATCGACAGGCTGGCTGCGGTGGCCCCTCCGAAGATCACCAGGGTGATCACAGCAGTTACCAGCGAGAGCAGCAGGGTGGCCAACAGCAGTCGGTTCTGCAGACGTGTGAAGTCATCCAGTGGACTGGATGGCCCCGTAACGGCGACAGAGCTGTCGGCCTGGCCCGTGGCTGCGGCGATGGTTGCCTGCAAGAGGCCAAACCTCAAAAGCGGCCGGAATCTATCACGCAGACCCGGGAGCCCAGGCCGCTCAAGCCTTTTCAGGCCCGAGCAGGTGCAGCACCCGCTGGCCCAGCAAGCCGCGCAGGAGCGAGCACCGTGTCGCCGCGTCCAACTCCAGGGGCAGCTCGGCCAGGGTGAGCTGGGGATGCTGATCAAAGGCCAGGGCCACCGCATGGGCATCGGCTTCGAGCTGCAGCGGCATCAGGTCAGGCCCCAGCAGCGCACCCGACGGCCAGCCCCAGAGACAGCGGTTGCGTTCACAGCGCGCCTGGAGCAGGTCGGCATCGCGGCTCCAGTCACGCAGAGCGAGGGGTCCCTTACAGAGGAAGAACTCCAGATGGCTGATGTCGGGATCCAGCGCTTCCACCAGACGCCAACGCTCCAGATCTGGCAGCGCCTGGGCCCGCTCGAGCAGTTCGCCCCTGAGCAGCCTGGCCGGATCCCAGACCTCAGGATTGGAGAAACCGGCAAATGTCAGACCGCTGGTGGCAATGAACGCCATCAAGGTGTCGATGCTGTAGCTGCACTCCTGCGGGTGCAGATACATGTCGGCAAAGTTGGCATCAGCCGCCGTGTCGAGGGCCCAGCGTTGCTCGTGGTGACGTCGCAGTCGGTTGGTCTCGGGCAGGTCGGCCAGCAGTTGGCGCCCCAGTTGCAGACCCTCGGCACTGCACCCGGCCCCGAGCAACCCGAGCGCGCGCTGGGTGCGCTGGATCTCCCAGCGCCCCCCATCGGCATAGAGGAACAGATGCAGCACTCCCCCGACGGCGAGGCGGTCGGCGAGAGCGGCAAGCCCGGCCTCCGGCCGGTCGAGGTGATGGAGCACACCAACCGAGTTGATGTGGTCAAACGGACCCTCACCCTCGAGTGCGAGCAGGCTGCGCTGTTCGATGCGCAGCGCGCTCACCTGCTCGGCCGCCCGCGAGCGGCGGCAACGTTCACGGGCGACGGCAAGGGCACCGGCACTGATGTCGACCGCCAGCAGATGTGATCCAGGGTTGAGATGGCACAGGTAGTCGGTGCTCACACCGGTGCCGCAGCCAGCATCCAGAATCCGCCAGACCCGGCCGGCGGCGGCTCCGGAAACCTGCGGCAGGGTTCCGTTGACGAACGCCCTCACGCTGTCGACACACCAGCGCCAGTTGTATCCAGGCGGAGGACCGTCCTGAAGCGGATCTCCGGGATAGGGGAAGCGGTCATAGAAGGCACTCACCACTGGGGTGGCGGCATCAGCGGTGATCTCTGAGGGCATGACAGCAGCGCGACTGGGGCGAGCTTTTCATGGAGCGATGCCACTGTCCCCACGGGGCTGCAAACATTTGTTCATGCCGTCCCGGAGAGCCTTGGGGCCAGCCGTAACGTGGCCCCGCCCGGATCGCGCCCGTCCATGACCGTGACCGCCAGCAGCGGCAGCCCCAGGGTCACCCCCCAGCGCTACGACACCCTGCCGCTCTCGAGCGTCCGTCAGGCCGAACAGCAGGACCGTTTCCCTGACCGGGGCGAACTGGACAACCTGATCACCTTCTTCCAGAGCGGTGCTGTGCGGGTTGAGGCCGCACGTCGTCTCTCGGCCAATGCCACGGCCATCGTGGCCAAGGCCGCCAATCGGATCTTCGCCGGCGGCACTCCGCTGTCGTATCTCGATCTGCCTGCGGGCACACCCCAGGCCGGCGATGCGGTGCCCCTGGCGGCCGACCAAGCCGCCTTTGCCCAGTCGGTGCAGACCTTCACCGGCACTGCGGCGAGCTCAGGCAATCTCATCAGCCGACTGCTTGAGGGAGCCGGCGGTGATGCCGATGTGCGGGTGGTTCTGCCCACCGGGTTTAGCCCCATCAGCGTGGCCCGTTACGGCAACGACCGCATGCGCAAGTCGTTGCGCGACATGGCGTGGTTCCTGCGCTATGTGGGCTATGCGGTGGTCGCCGGCGATCCCAGCATCCTCGCGGTGAACACCCGAGGCCTGCGTGACGTGCTCGAAAAGGCCTGCTCACTGACTGCCACCAACGTGGCGCTGCAGGAAATGCGGGCCGCCTCGGCGGCTCTGTTCAAGGACCAGCCCGAAGCACGGCGACTGGTCATCGACTGCTTCAACGTGCTGCTCCAGGAACTCGCCGTTCCGACCCCTTCGACCCGGCAACGCCTCGGTAGCCCCAACAACCAGGGACTGCAACTGCCCGCCACCTATGCGCTGGCCGCCGAGGGCCGCCAGCGCTTCAACATGAAACCGGGCATGAGCGGTGCCCAGAAGGCCGAGGTGATCCGCGCGGCCTACCGGCAGGTGTTCGAACGCGACATCGCCAAGGCCTACAGCCAGATGCCCTGTCCCGTGGAAGCCACCCAGGTGCGCCAGGGCGACATCTCGATGCGTGAATTCATTCGCGCCCTGGGCCGGAGCAAGGAGTACCGGCAACAGTTCTATGCCCGCTTCTCCAACAGCCGTGCCGTCGAGCTGGCATTCCGCCACTTCCTCGGCCGGGGCATCAGCTCCCGCGAAGAATTCACCCAGTACTTCGACATCGTCTCGGCACAGGGACTGCCCGGCCTGGTTGATTGCCTGGTGAACTCGATGGAGTACGCCCGGGTCTTCGGCGAGGAAACCGTTCCTTATCTGCGCGATCTGGGTGAAGAGGCCCAGGAAAGCGCCGGCTGGGGCTCCAACCGCAAGCTGTTCCGCTTCAGCGCACCGTTTGAGGGCGCACCCCAGTACGTCACCCTGTACGCCGCCTACCGCCAGGCCTTCCCTGATCAGCACGCCTATGGGGGTGGCAATGATCCCCTGGCTCTCAACTACGGCGCCATCTTCCCCTCGGGAACCGCCTCGGTGGCCACCAGGCCCGCCCCGGCCCCCTATGACAGCCGCCGAATTCTGATCGGCAACGGCATGGCCCAGCCCGGCCAGATGGACAGTCCGCAATTCCGTCAGGCACGCCCCCGCCGGGTCGGCCCCAGGGTGGTTCGGCTGCAACAGATCGCCACGGGCGGCAATTCAGTGCCGCGTCGCGGCGGCCAGCCCAGCATCCGCAACACCGAAGCCAGCACCCAGGCCGTGATCCGGGCCGTCTATGCCCAGATCCTGGGCAACGCGGGCTATGCAGGTGAGCGCAACAAAGTCGAAGAGATCAAGCTCGAAAACGGCGACATCAGCCTGCGCGAATTCGTACGCCAGGTGGCACGCAGCAATGCCTTCCGACGCCGTTACTGGAGTGGTCTGTACATCACCAAGGCCATTGAGGTGATGCACCGGCGGATTCTGGGACGCCCCAGCTTCGGACGTTGGGAAATCGACGCTTACTTCGACACGGCAGCCCGACAGGGCTTCTATGGCGTCATCGACGCCATGATCAACAGCGCCGAATACAACGAAAGCTTCGGCGAAGACACCGTTCCCTACGAACGCTTCATCACGGCGAGCGATCGCAACGCCCGGCGCGTGCCGGCCTTGCGCACGGCCTTCAACCCCGCCGCCTATGCCCAGCCCGCCGGCATCCGTCCGACGGTCGGTGCCCAGACCACGCTGCGTACCACCGGCGATGTGACCCGCCGCAACCTGCCCGACCAACGCCGCGTGGTGGTCGGCGGCTGGAGCGCTGCGATCGCCGGCGGCCAGAGCATCGAGGCCCCCAAGCGGCAGCTCGGCGGGCCCGAGAGCATCCGGCAGATGCCCCTGCCGGACCGCCGCTGGCGACCCAGGGCAGCCCCCAATGGCGACCGCTGACACCAGCGGGCGCGGGCATCAGCACAGCCATCCCAGGCAGCGTCGCGGGCCTGGGCTCGGCGCAGGCACCCTGGAGCGCGGCCGTGAGCAGCGGTGCAACCTCGGGCCTGGCACGGGAAAGCGGAGCCGCCATGGCTGCTGCCCTGAGGCCCGGCCAACCGCAGGGCTTCGGCCGCCGCCGCAGCATCGGCCAGCCCCTGCTGTTGCCACCCGATGCCAGCGCCAGCGACGTGCGAGCCACGGTCGATGCCGCCTACAAGCAACTGTTGAATCGGGTTCCCCTGGCCGCCGAACGCCTGACGGACGCTGAATCACAACTGCGTGACGGTCAACTCAGCCTGGCCGACTTTGTGGCCCAGGTCGCCCTGAACGACCTGTTTCAGCAACGGCTCAACCGCATGGCCCCTCTGCGGGCCGCCGCCGCGGCCCACCTGGCCCTGTTGGGTCGAGCCGCCCAACCGGCCGAGACCAGCCGGTTTCTGGCTACGCGGGTTCGGTCAGGCCTACGCCAGGCCATTGAAGGCCTGCTCGGCAGCGACGAATACAGCCAGGCCTTCGGCCAAAACACTGTGCCTTACATCAGGGGGATGGCCACCCGTGATGGCATTCCCCTGAGCACGGTCAACCGCACGGCCAATCTCTACCAGGGCAACGCCGGACTCACGCCCAAACCCCGCGAAGCGCTCTGAGCCTCGCTGGCCCAGGGGACGCAGCCCCACCTGGGGAGGCAGCGAGCGGTCACAAGTTCACTGATAACAATCAGCAACGATCCCCGAACCCTGGAAACACACTCCAGGGTTTTTTATTGCGCCCATTTCTCCTAACAATTTGCATCAGAATTGGGACTCCGGCGATCAGCCGAGCGCCCACCATCACCCCGCCAAGACCGAGAACATTGGCACGGGCGCAGACCCGCCCCCATCCGCCAGAGTCGTTGCGCGCCAAGGGCTCTGGCGGATGGGAATGCCGTGAAGAACTGTTACCGACCCCGGGGGTGCAGCGAGGCGCTGGCACAGAATGATGCGGCGATCGGGTTCACCGATCAACCCCCCTTACCCACCGGATACCGGTCTCCGCAAGGCGACCGCTTGTTTCGAGGCAGAACTGCATGAGCATCGTCTCCAACTCGATCATCAACGCGGACGCCGAAGCCCGCTACCTCAGCCCTGGCGAACTCGACCAGATCAAGGCTTTCGTCGCCGCCGGCCAGCGCCGCGTTCGCGTCGCTCAAGTGCTCAGTGAGAGCCGCGAGCGCATCGTCAAGACGGCTGGAGGCGCCCTGTTCCAGAAGCGTCCCGACGTCATCTCCCCCGGGGGCAACGCCTACGGCGAGGAGATGACCGCCTCCTGCCTGCGCGACATGGACTATTACCTGCGCCTGGTGACCTACGGCGTCGTCGCTGGCGACGTCACCCCGATTGAGGAGATCGGTGTCATCGGTGCCAAGGAAATGTATCGCTCCCTGGGAACTCCCCTCGAGGCGATGGCCGAGTCCGTTCGCGAAATGAAGAACGTGGCGATGGGCCTGCTGACAGGTTCCGATGCCGAAGAAGCCGGTTTCTACTTCGACTACGTCATCGGCGCCCTCTCCTGAGGCTGCTTTCTTCTCTTCCCTCAACGTCTAACCAGCAGAACCCATGCAAGACGCCATCACCAACGTCATCAATCAGGCCGACGTCCAAGGTCTGTACCTCGATGGTTCAGCGATGGGCCGCCTGGAGCAGTATTTCGCCAGCGGCGAACTGCGTGTGCGTGCCGCTGCCACCATCAGCGCCAATGCTTCGGCGATCATCAAGGAAGCCGTAGCCAAATCGCTGCTGTACTCGGACATCACCCGTCCTGGCGGCAACATGTACACCACCCGTCGCTATGCAGCCTGCATCCGCGACCTCGACTACTACCTGCGCTACGCCACCTACGCCATGCTGGCTGGTGACACTTCGATTCTCGATGAGCGTGTGCTGAACGGCCTCAAGGAGACCTACAACTCTCTGGGAGTGCCCATCGGTGCCACGGTGCAGTCGATTCAGGCCATGAAGGAAACCACCGCTTCTCTGGTCGGTCCAGATGCCGGCCGTGAAATGGCTGTGTACTTCGACTACATCTGCTCCGGGCTCGGCAACTGATCGCCCCATCTTTCAATCTGAGGACGATCCATGCGGCTCTTCAAAGTCACAGCCTGCATTCCCTGCCCCGAAAAGGTGCGCAGCCAACGTGAATTGCAGAACACCTACTTCACCAAGTGGGTGCCCTACGAAAGCTGGTTTGCCGAGCAGCAACGGATCATGAAGCAGGGCGGCAAAATCCTCAAGGTTGAGCTGGTAACAGGCCGTCGTCAGCAGAACTGCGGCAACTGATTCGCATCCGGTTCAACTTCTGGATTCACATTGTGGCCCGGCTTCAGCCGGGCTTTTTTGTGCCCAACCCTCGACATTCATCCGTCCATGGCTCTCAATGGGGACTTCCATGTCCACTGATCCGTTTCCCGTGGCCGGCAGCAGCGCAGCAGCGCCCCCCTCTCGCCGCAGTCGCCCTGGAGGGGGTCCAGGTGCCTCCGGCCAAGGGAGTGGCCTGGCATTGCCGTTGCCTTGGCATCTCTGGCCTGCTGAAGCCAGGCTGCTGATCGTGATGGTGGCGCTCTGGAGCCTGGTGGGGCTGTTGGTGCTGACCTCGGCGAGCTGGTGGGTGGCCGAGCGTGAGATGGGCGATGCGGCCTACTACCTGAAGCGTCAGTTGATCTGGATGGTGGCCAGCTGGGCCCTGCTCTGGCTGGGTCTGCGCACCAGCCTGCGGCGCTGGCTGCAGTTGGCGCCCTCGCTGCTGCTGCTGGGTGGCCTGTTGGTGGCGGCGACCCTGGTTGTCGGCAGCACCGTCAATGGCGCCAGCCGCTGGCTCGTGCTGGGGCCCATCCAGCTGCAACCGTCGGAACTGATCAAACCGTTCGTGGTGTTGCAGGGTGCTGCCCTGTTTGGACAGTGGCGCCGCAGCGGACCTGATCAGAAACTGCTCTGGCTTGGGGTATTCGGGGCCCTGATTCTGCTGATCCTGAAGCAGCCAAATCTGAGCACCGCAGCCCTGACGGGCATGCTGCTGTGGCTGATGGCCCTGGCCAGCGGCATCTCCCTACCCCTGTTGCTGGGGACAGCAGGTGCAGGCGTCTTGGTGGGCGTCGCGAGCATCCTCAGCAACGACTACCAGCGGGTGCGGGTGACCTCGTTTCTCAACCCCTGGGTCGATGCCCAGGGCGATGGCTACCAACTGGTGCAGAGCCTGATGGCGATCGGCTCTGGCGGAGTGTTGGGCGAAGGGTTCGGACTCTCGACCCAGAAGCTGCAGTATCTGCCGATTCAGTCGACCGACTTCATCTTCGCTGTGTTTGCCGAAGAATTCGGCTACATCGGTTCGCTGGTGTTGCTGCTGTTTCTGCTGTTGTTCGGCTTCGTGGGCCTGCGCGTCGCCCTCGCCTGCCGCAGCAACCACCAGCGGCTGGTGGCCATCGGCTGCACGACCCTGCTGGTGGGCCAGTCGATTCTCAACATCGCCGTGGCCAGCGGTGCCATGCCGACCACCGGCCTGCCGTTGCCTCTGATCAGCTACGGCGGCAACTCTCTGATGGCCAGCCTGCTGGTGGCAGGACTGTTGATTCGCTGCAGCCTCGAATCCAGCGGCCTGATCGGTGGCCGGCGCCGCCACCCCAGGCCCGCCGGCTAGAGCGATAGGCTGCGGCCACCACCTGCTGAGTCAAACCGGGCGATGGGGAACCTCGGGCCCCAACTGGCTGACTGGGCCCGCTCGGGTGAGCATCTGTTGCAGGCATCGCTCGCTGCTCCAGGCCCCCTGACCCTGGGCCTGGTCTTCGTGGCCGGGCTGCTGACCAGCCTGGGGCCCTGCTCGCTGTCGCTGTTGCCCGTGACCCTGGCCTACCTTGCCGGGTTCGACGGTGCCCAGAGGCCCTGGGCCCGCAGCTTCAGCTTTGCGGCGGGCATTCTGCTGGCGCTCGTCGTGCTCGGCCTGGCCAGCGCGCTGTTGGGTCGTATCTATGGCCAGGTGCCTGATCTGGTGCCGATGCTGGTGGCCGTGCTGAGCGTGGTCATGGGCCTGTCGCTGCTCGGCGTGATTCGGCTGCAACTGCCCGCCGGACCCGACCCTGAACGCTGGCGCCGGCTGGTGCCTGCCCCGTTGGCACCCCTTGCCGCAGGCGTGGCCTTTGGCCTGGCGGCGACCCCGTGCACCACCCCGGTGCTGGCGGTGCTGCTGGGCTGGATGGCCGAGGCCGGCCACCCCCTGATCGGCGCCGTGCTGCTGAGCGCCTTCGGAGCCGGGCAGCTCGTTCCCCTGCTGCTGGCCGGCACGGCCGCTGCCAGCCTGCCCAGGCTCCTGAGTTTCAGGGCAGCTGGCCAATGGGTCCCGCCCATCAGCGGGGTGCTGTTGCTGGCCAGCGGTGGACTCAGCCTGGCTGCCCGATGGCCATGACCATGCTGCTGCGCCTGGTGTCCCTGCTGGCCGATCTGCGATTGGCCATCGGGCTGTTGCTGCTGATTGCCATCGCCAGTGGCGTCGGCACGGCCATCCCGCAACAGGAAGCGGCCGGTTTCTATCTGGAGCGCTACGACGCCAGCCCCTGGCTGGGTCTGGTCAACGGCAACCGGCTGCTGCAGCTGCAGCTCGATCACGTCTATTCGAGCAGCTGGTTTCTGGCCCTGCTCGCCTGGCTGGCCCTTGCCCTGCTGCTGTGCAGCTGGCGCCGGCAGTGGCCTGCGCTGCAGGCGGCCCTGCGCTGGGTCGACTACAGCCAACCCCGGCAGCTCAGCAAGTTGGCGGTGGCCGAGACCCTGAGCCGCACCGCACCGCAGCGCAGCCTTGATGACCTGGAAGCACTGCTGCGCCAGGGCGGTTGGCAGCTGCAACGCCAGCCCCAGCGGTTGGCCGCCCGCCGCGGTCTGATCGGCCGCGTTGGCCCCCTGCTGGTGCACGCCGGTCTGGTGCTGCTGATGCTGGGTGCGGCCTGGGGCAGCCTGGGCGGCCAGCGCGTCGAACAGTTTCTGGCCCCGGGCCGCAGCCTCGAGCTGCTCGACCGCCAGGGGCACAACCAGCTGACCCTGACCCTCGATGGTTTTTCGGTGCAGCGGGATCCGGCCGGACGGCCCGAGCAGTTCAGCTCCCAACTGCGGCTGCTGTCCGGCGACACCGACGACGGCCCTGCCCCTGGCGAGGCCCTGCTGCGCGCCGGCGAGATCAGCGTCAATCACCCGCTGCGCTTTCGCGGCATGACCCTGTATCAGGCCGACTGGGCCCTGGCGGCGATCACCATTCAGCTCGGTCGCAGCCCGTTGCTGGAGTTGCCCCTGCAGAGCTTTCCCCAACTGGGAGAGCAGATCTGGGGTCTGGTGCTGCCGACCCGGCCCGATGGCACAGAACCGGTTCTGCTCACCCTCAGCAATGAAGCCGGCCCGGTCGAGGTGTTCGGGGCTGACGGCAGCTCCCTCGGTCAGATCAGCGTGGGCGGTGAGGCGCTCGAGGTGAGCGGTCTGCCGGTCAGGGTGAGCGCGGTGTTGCCAGCGAGCGGCATCCTGCTCAAGCGGGATCCGGGCGTTCCGCTGGTCTATGCCGGATTTGGCCTGGCGCTGCTGGGCGGAGGCTTCAGCCTGGTGGCCACACGCCAGTTGTGGGCCATTGCCGAAGGCACGGGTGACCAGGGGCGGCTCCACGTTGCCGGTCTGTGCAACCGCAACCTCACCGCCTTCGCCGCCGAACTGCCCGAGCTACTGGCTCGGCTGTGAGTCAGCCGTCAGCGGGCGGGGGCCCCTGTTCAGCAGGCCTGACGGGTGCCATGGCTGACACGAACGACCGTGTGCACATTGCCGCGCGGATGAAAGTCAGCCTCCAGCTGCATCCAGACCGGGTCGCAGGCGGCCACCAGGTCATCGAGGATCCGGTTGGCCACCTCCTCGTGGGAGATGGAGCGGTCGCGGTAGCTGTTCACGTAGAGCTTGATCGCCTTGAGCTCCACCACCCTGGGCCCGGGCTGATACAGCAACCGAAGCACCGCAAAATCCGGATACCCCGAGAACGGACATTTGCAGGTGAACTCGGGAAGCTCGATGGAAATTTCGTAGGGCCGGGTGGGCCGTGGGTTGTCGAAGCAGATCAACGCCGCCTCGGCAATGGCACGCTCGCCGTACAGGGGCGTGCGGGTCTGGGACTCAGCTCCTGCAGACACGGGATCGCTCATGGAGCCATCGAGCGTAGGCAACAGAGGGTTGCAGCAGCTGGTGCCGCGGCCCGTACAACCAGTAACAATGGCTACGGCCTGCCGGGCCAGGCTCCGGTGGGATGGATCCTGAAGTCTCCCCCCTCACTGCCTGCGCAGCCCCCATGAAAAAAGTCGAGGCCATCATTCGTCCCTTCAAGCTGGAAGACGTCAAAATCGCCCTGGTCAACGCCGGCATCGTCGGCATGACCGTGAGCGAAGTGCGTGGCTTCGGCCGCCAGAAGGGCCAGGTGGAGCGCTACCGGGGCTCGGAGTTCACCGTCGAATTCCTGCAGAAGCTCAAGCTTGAGATCGTTGTCGATGACGACAAGGTCGACACGGTTGTCAGCGCGATTCAGGATGCCGCCCGCACCGGCGAGATCGGTGACGGCAAGATCTTCGTGAGCTCGGTGAACTCGGTGATCAGGATTCGCACCGGCGAAGACGGCAGCGCCGCGATCTGATCCTGGGGCCTGATTCAGCGGCCTGATTCAGCGGCCTGACCCAGCTCTGCGACCCGCCCAGCTGTGCTGTCAGGTTCCGGGCTTCACATCAGGCCTTCGCCGGGTGCTGCAGGGTCGCCTCGACGAGCCTGCCGGGCGCATCCTGCGGCATTGTTTCTGCCTCGGACAGGCAGGTCCCCTGGCCGAGCCAGAGCAGGTACTCATGGTTGCCGGCAGGCCCCGTGATCGGGGAGGCCACCAGTCCGCAGGCCTGCAGTGCAAGACCTGACGCCGCGGCCATGACGCGCTCGAGGGCAGCCCGGTGCGCTGCGGGATCGCGCACCACACCACCCTTGCCAACCCGCTCGCGGCCCACCTCGAACTGGGGCTTGACCAGCACCACCAGATCGATGCGGGACGCTGGGTCCGCTGGCCGCAGGAGCGCCAGCAGGGCCGGCAGCACCAGGGTCAACGAAATGAACGACACATCAGCCACGGCCAGATCGGCCCAGGGATCGGCTGGTCCATAGAGCTGATCGGGGGTCAGATGGCGCAGGTTGGTGCGCTCCTTGAGCACCACCCGTGGATCGCTGCGCAGGCTCCAGGCGGTCTGCCCGTAGCCCACATCGACCCCATAGATGCGGCTGGCCCCGGCCTGCAGCAGGCAGTCGCTGAAACCGCCGGTGGAGATGCCGCCATCGAGACAGATCCGACCGGCCACCGGCAGAGCAAACGCTTCAAGGGCAGCCGCGAGCTTCTCGCCACCGCGCGACACAAATCGGGGACGCTGCTGCACCTGCAGCGGGGTGTCTGGGCGCACGTCGGTGCCGGGTTTGTCGAGCACCTGATCGCCGCTGCGCACCAGGCCCGCCCGGATCACCTGCTGGGCCTGCTGGCGGCTCTCGACCAGGCCCCGGGCCACGAGCTCCAGATCCAGTCGCTGTTTGCTTGCCATGACCGCGTGGCAACAGAGCTTTGCCTTCCGTCATCGAACCACACAGGAAACGGAACAGATTCGGTGCAAGTTCAGCAGGGCACAGAAATCACCGGAGGATGGGCGCCAACGGTTCAGGACCGCCAGCGCCCATGGCCAGCTCACGTCGCACCCGCCCAAGCCAACCCAGCAACGTGGTCGAGCTGCTTCCCCCCGGCAGCTTCGTGAAGCTTGTGAACCAACCGTCCGACCTGCCCCCGTTCCAGCTGATCCACTGCAAGGGAGGGCGGTGCTGGGTGCGCCAGCAGGCCTGGGGTCAGCTGGTGCAGTGGGAAGTGCCCCACCGTCGCCTGACCATGGCCAGCTGACACGCTGCCCCCCGCATAAGGGCTCAGGCAGAGTGGAAGCGACTGTGAGCCCGCGGCGGCCTTGATCGAGCGTTACACCCTGCCCGAGATGGGCAACCTCTGGAGCGAAGAAGCCAAGTTCCAGAGCTGGCTGGATGTGGAGATCGCCGCCACCGAGGCCAACTGCGATCTGGGCAACGTGCCGGCCGAGGCCGTCGCCACGATCAAGGCCAAGGCGGCCTTCAGCGTGGAGCGCATCCTCGAGATCGAGGCCGAGGTGCGCCACGACGTGATCGCCTTTCTCACCAACGTCAATGAGCACGTCGGTGATGCCGGCCGCTACATCCACGTGGGCATGACCAGCTCGGATGTGCTCGACACCGGCCTCGCCCTGCAGATGAAGGCCTCGGTGCAGGTGCTGCGCAGCGAGCTCGACAAGCTGGCCGACGCCATCAGGGCGTTAGCCCGCACCCACAAGGCCACGGTGATGATCGGCCGCAGCCATGCCATCCACGGCGAGCCGATCACCTTCGGTTTCAAGCTGGCGGGGTGGCTGGCCGAAGTCGAGCGCAACCGCGAACGGCTCGAGCGGCTCGAGACGGTGGTGAGCGTCGGTCAGATCAGCGGCGCCATGGGCACCTACGCCAACACCGACCCGCGGGTCGAGGCGATCGCCTGCGCGAGGCTGGGCCTGGCGGTCGACACCGCCAGCACCCAGGTGATCGCGCGGGATCGGCACGCCGAGTACGTGCAGACCCTGGCCCTGGTGGGGGCCGCCCTGGAGCGCTTCTCAACCGAGATCCGCAACCTGCAGCGCACCGACGTGCTCGAAGTCGAAGAAAACTTCGCCAAGGGCCAGAAGGGCAGTTCGGCCATGCCCCACAAGCGCAACCCGATCCGCTCGGAGCGCATCAGCGGCCTGGCCCGGGTGCTGCGCAGCTATGTGGTCGCCGCCCTTGAGAACTGCGCCCTGTGGCATGAGCGTGACATCAGCCACAGCTCGGTCGAGCGCATGATGCTGCCCGACTGCTCGGTGACGCTGCACTTCATGCTGCGCGAGATGACCGCCGTGGTGCAGGGCCTGGGGGTGTACCCAGACAACATGGCCCGCAACATGAACGTGTATGGCGGCGTGGTGTTTAGCCAGCGGGTGCTGCTGGCCCTGGTCGAGAGCGGCATCAGCCGCGAAGACGCCTACCGCCTCGTGCAGCGCAACGCCCACACCGCCTGGAACACGGCCGGCGGCGACTTCAGGGCCAACCTGGAGGCCGACCCCGACGTCACCAGCCGGCTCAGCGCCACCCAGCTGGCCGACTGCTTCGCCACCGAAATCCATCAGGCCAACCTGGGGGTGATCTGGGAGCGGCTGGGGATCTGAGCCGCCGCAGATCAACCGCAGCACAGCGCAGCGTCCCGGCCAAGCCCTCAGGCTGAGCGCAGCAGCGCATTCGGGCAGCCATGGGCGAGGGCACTGCGGCAGGCAGCCGGCTCGAAGGCCTGCTGGCCCAGCTCAGCCCCGCCGAAAAGCTCGGCCTGCTGAGCGGTGGCACGCCGTTCTGGGCCGGCATGCTGGCCATCGTGCGGGATGACGCCTCGCACCAGCGCCCCTGGCCGGCGGGGGCTGTGCCACGGCTGGGGCTCTCTGGTCTCCAGTTTGTCGATGGGCCGCGGGGCATCGTGCTGCGCGGCGGCGCCACCACGTTTCCGGCGCCGATCACCCGGGGCGCCAGCTGGGACCCCGAGCTTGAAGCGCGTGTGGGCGCAGCGATCGCCCGCGAGGGTCGCAGCTTTGGCGCCAACTGGTTTGCGGTGGTCTGCGTCAACCTGCTGCGCCACCCCGGCTGGGGCAGGGCGCAGGAGACCTATGGCGAGGACCCGCTGCATGTGGGCGCCATGGGGGCCGCCATGACCCGGGGGGTGCAGCGCCACGGCCTGGCCTGCATCAAGCACTTTGCACTCAACTCGATCGACCGCAGCCGCTTTGTGGTCGATGTTCAGATCACACCACGGGTGCTGCACGAGCTGTACCTGCCCCAGTTCAAGGCCTGCATCGACGCCGGCGCCGCCTCGGTGATGAGCGCCTACAACCGGGTCAACGGCCAGTGGTGCAGCCAGAACCCCGAACTGCTGACCGTGATCCTGAGGGAACGCTGGGGCTTTGAAGGCTTTGTAGTCAGCGACTTCATCTTTGGGGTGCGCGATGGCCCCGCGGCCCTGTTGGCCGGTCTCGATCTGGAGATGCCGTTTGCGATGGTGCTGGCGGGCACGCTGCCCGAGGCCCTGAGCCAGGGGCGCATCTCCCCAGCACGCATCGACGCGGCCGCGGGTCGCCTGCTGCGCGCCCAGCTGACGATCCCGGCGGGCGACTACCCAATGAGCCTGCGGGGTTGCCCTGAGCACCGGGCTCTGGCCCGCGAAGCCGCCACCAAGGCGATCGTGCTGCTGCGAAACGAAGCCCCCCAGGGCAGCGCCGCGCCGCTGCTGCCCCTTGAGGGTGTGCGCTCGCTGGCGGTGCTGGGCCCCCTGGCCGCCGCCGTCAACCTGGGCGATCGGGGTTCGTCTGACACCCGGCCCGAGCCCGGCGTGGTGATCACCCCGTTGGCGGGGCTACAGCAGGCGGCGCCCGAGCTGGTGATCCGTCACCACGACAGCCGCTCAGCGGCTGCCGCCGCCGCCGTGGCCGCTTGCTGCGAGGCCGCCGTGCTGGTGCTGGGTCTCGACTGGCGCCTCGAGGGGGAACACATCCACCCAGGCGACATCGCGCCGGTCCTGCACCACACCCCGCCGCCCCAGGCCCTGACACGCTGGCTGCCGCAGGGCCTGGTGCGACAGCTGTGGGCACCGCTGGCCGGGGGCCTGGCCTGGCTGACCAGCTTTGGCTCAGCGCGGCCGGGCAGCGCCTTTGCCGCCGGTGATCGCACCGACCTGGAGCTGCCGGCTCGGCAACAGCAGCTGATCGAGGCCGTGGTGGCCGCCAATCCGCGCACCGTGGTGGTGCTGATGGGCGGCGGCGCGATCCTCTGTGAGCGCTGGCGAGCGCGGGTACCGGCCATCGTGCTGCTGGGCTATCCGGGCGAGCAGGGTGGAGCGGCCCTGGCCGATGTGCTGCTGGGACGGGTGTCCCCCAGCGGCCGGTTGCCGTTTGCCATACCCACCAGCGCCGCGCACCTGCCGCCGTTTGACCCCATGGCGCGCCGGGTGCGCTACGACCTGTGGCATGGCTACCGACGGCTGCAGCACCAGGGACGCCAGGCAGCCTTTCCCTTCGGCTTTGGACTCTCGTACAGCCCAGTGAGCAGCAGCGATCTGCAGCTCAGCCTGCAGGCGGATGAGCAGCTGCAGGTGCACGTGCGACTCAGCAACAACGGCTCCCTCGACACCGACACCGTGCTGCAGATCTATGGAGAGCCACCGGGACAGCAGATCGAGCGCCCCCATCGTCTGCTGATCGGCTTCCAACGGCTGCATCTGAACGCGGGCGAAAGCCGCCTTGCCGTTGTGACCATCGCGCTGCGGCAACTGGCATTTTTTGATGGGGAAGACGACTGCTGGCGACTCGAAGCCGGTGTTCACCGCGTGGTGGTGGCGCACCACGCCGAAGACCCCGGGCTGACGGCAGATGTCGAACTCGCCGCCGTCAGCTGGGCCAGTGGGCCCGTGCCTCACGCAGCAACTGCGAGGGCTTGATGTGAAAACGCTGCTGAAACTCGATGCTGAACAGCCCCATGGAGCGATAGCCGCTGGCCTGGGCAATACTCGCCACCGTGTCGCCCGGGGCGGGGTTGCGCAGCAGTTGGTGCGCCAGATCGAGCCGTTGCGCCCGAATCCACTGGGTGGCCGTGCAGCCGAGACGCTCCTTGAAGGCGTACTGCAACGCACGCCGCGAATAACTGCTGCGCTTCTCCAGCAGCGTCAGATTGAGGGGCTGATCAAGATTGTCCCTGATGTAGACAATGAGCCGATCAAACGCGTCCTTGGATGCCATCTGATCACGCAGCGTCTTGGCCAGCAGACAGTCGCGCCGCAATTGAGGGAAGGCAACCAGAAGCACAATCCTACACAACAACTCAGACACACCAAGCTGAGGCAGGAGAGAGGAGCCGGCACCGTAGACATGGAGCAGGATCGTGAGCAAGCGATCAAGACTGACCAACAAGGAATCAACGACTTGATCATGACCACGCTGACGACTGCCAGGAGCGACCAACTGGCCAGGATCCTTCAAGCAGTCAGAACAACCCGGCAACAACAGATCAGCCAACTCTGAGATTCCTTCCAGAGGCAACATCAAAGAGACCAACGAAAAATCGCTGCTTTGCCAGCGCAACCGCTGTCCCGCCACGACCAGACAGCTTCCTGCCCCCACACGCCAACATGCCTGCTCGCTGAACAGGGTGACCTCACCCGTCGTCACATAGAGCAGCGAAAGCCAAGACGATTCGGGCAGCTGACAGGCCGATCCAGGACCGCTGATCGCGACGACATTCAGCGCATCAAGATCAATCTGGAACACCCCAAAAGCCTGTCCCTCAAGCAGTCCCAATCGTCCGACAGCACTCCCAAGCGGCGTCGGAGCCTGCTCAACACAATCATCAAACAGACCAGCCTTGAACGACCGAAGATAGGGCTCGATTAAACCGACTAAAGTCTCATGCACACGCTAAAAAACAACAAAGTGAAAACACCTACGGGCAACCCTATCAAAAATCCTGCGAGCGTGTGGCCGCCTCTACGAGGCCGGTTTCAATCAAATAAGCAGCAAGATTTGAGCGGGATCTGCCCTGCTCAAGGCTCAGTCGCTCAAGCTCTGCACAGGTGGAATGGCAGATGGTGATGCATAACCTGACCGGCTTTCGAAAAGCCTTGAATTGGGACGATGAATTGCTGTCCATGAGGCTGATGCTTGCAACGCCCTGACTGCAACCAGGCTGGTACAAAGAAATTGAACCATCGACTGCGAAACGATTCCAGCTCTCCAACAGCCTTGGAACCGGAAGATTGCACTTCTCCTGCAGGTCTGCACATTTTTGCAAACACGTCACACCGACAGATCAGCTGCCTTCAAGAGTCCTTGAATCCCCCATGCAAGCCGACACACCCTTGACGCCCAGACCAGAAAGCACCAGCCTGCAGCCATGAACAACTTTGGCGTGGGCGGCCTCGACCATGTGGTGGTCATCGGGGCCTCTGCCGGAGGCCTGGACGCGCTTCGGGATCTTGTCGCCCATCTGCCGCGCGAGGCCAGGGTGGGTTACGTGGTGGCCCAGCATCTGGCGCCGGAGCATCCCAGCCAACTGGTGGAGTTGCTGGCCCGCAGCACCAGCCTCCATGTGGCCCAGGCCTGCGACGGCAGCCGGCTGGAGGCGGGCTTGATGCTGGTGGTGCCCCCCGGCAGCGATGCCGTGATCGTGGCGGATCGGCTCAACCTGAGCGCGCCACAACCGCGCTTTCGGCCCAGTCCCTCGGTGGACCAGCTGTTTGACTCGCTGGCCGAAGCCTGGGGCCCCAAGGCGGTGGCAATCGTGCTCTCGGGCACCGGCTCCGATGGCGCCCTGGGCCTGCGCACGGTTGGCGCCGCCGGCGGACTCACCTTTGTGCAAAGTCCTGAAAGTGCCCGCTTCGATGGCATGCCCCGGGCCGCAATGGCCCTGGGACGGGCCGATTGGGTCAGTGACCCCGCCGCGATCGGCACGCGCCTGGCGACCTGTTTTGCCCGCACTGACCAGGGGCTTCAGGCCCAGGCCAGCGTCTCGGAACATGCGTTGCTGGACCAGGTGGCCGCAGAGCTCAGGCGCAGCACCGCCATCGATTTTTCCCAGTACAAGGATTCGACCGTCAGACGCCAGGTGCTGCGCCGCATGGCGGTGTGCGGCCTGAACGACCTGCCCGGGTACCTTGCGCTGCTGGGCACCGATCCCCAGGAGGGCCAGGCCCTGGCCCAGAACCTCCTGGTCTCGGTCACCTCCTTTTTTCGCAACCCTGAGGCCTTTGCCGCCCTCAGCGAGCATCTGCGCCCGCTGCTGGAGCGGGTGGGCAACGATGAAAAACTCAGGGTCTGGGTGCCTGGCTGTGCCACCGGCGAAGAGGCCTATTCGATTGGGATGGTCGTCAGCGAGGCCCTGGGCCACCCGGCCCACCTCAGTGACAGGCTGAAGATCTTCGCCACCGATCTCGACGAGCAGAGCCTGGCGATCGGCAGGCGCGGCACCTATCAGATTTCAGCGGCCAAGAGCATCCCCGAGGCGATGCGACGTCGCTATTTGATCGAACATGACAATGAGATTGAAATCAACAAGGAACTGCGCAGCTGCTTGATCTTTGCGCGTCACAACGTCAGCGAAGAGCCGCCATTCCCCAGCATCGATCTGATCTCTTTTCGCAATACCCTGATTTATTTCACCGCACCTCTGCAGGAGCGGGTCCTCGACTTTTTCAGCTTTTCACTGACCCCGGGGGGCCTCCTGTTTCTGGGCAGCTCCGAATCACTCGGCCGTAAACCGGGATTCACGATTCTCAACCCCCTGTACCGCATCTACCAGCGCAGCCAGGACGGTCGTCCGCGCCGCCGTTTCACCCCAACGGCGCCCTCACAGCGGGCTGCCCCGCCGGCACGGGCAACCCCGGCCAGCAGCCGCGAACAGGACGCCCTGGCCAACGAACACGTCAACCTGATGGAGGCGCTGGTGCGCACCATCGGCAGACCCTGCCTGGTTCTCGATGAGAACCACAGCCTGGTGGAAGTGGTGGGCGATGTCTCGCCCTACTGCAAGATTCCTGAAGGACGCATGACCGCTTCGGCTGGCGCGTTTTTGCGCGATGAGCTGCAGATGGAGGCCCGGGCGCTGTTTCTGCTGGTGCGGGCCGACCACTCCAGAGCCAGCAGCCGGCGCCTGGCTCTACCGGGCCGGGCCATGCCGGTGCGCATGGAGGCCTCGCCGTTGCAACTGGGCGAGCGGGCTCTCACCGTGCTCGCGTTTGTGGACGAGAGCGATGAGCCCACCGGGGCGGTAGACGAACCCGGCGACAGCCAACGGGACACCGCCTTTGCCCGCGAGATCGAACGCCTGGAGCGGGAATTGCTCGCCAACCAGGAGACGCTGCGGCGTTCGATCGCCGACCTCGAGCAGGTCAATGAGGAGCTGGAGGCGTCGTCAGAGGAACTGCAGGCCTCCTCGGAGGAGTTGCAGTCCTCCAACGAAGAGCTCGAAGCCTCCAATGAGGAACTGCAGGCCACCAACGAAGAACTGGGCACCCTCAACCAGCAGCTGCGCGTGCGCAGCGATGAGCTGGAGCGGCTCAACAACGACCTGGAAAACATCCAGAGCTCCCTGAGCCAGGGGATGGTGATCGTCGACCGCAACCTGCGCATCACCCGCTTCTCACCCCTGGCCGTGCGGGTCTTCGGCCTGCTGGAGCACGACATCGGCCAGCCCCTGATCGGGGTGCCCACCACCGTGCCACTGCCGCACCTGCGCGAAGCCCTGCTGGCGGTGCTCGACGGCGAGGAACGCTGCAGCATCGAGGCCAGCAGCGAGGAGGTGTCCTACCTCGCCCAGGTGATGCCCTACCGCGACAAGGAAGGCATCCGCCTGGGGGCGATCATCACCCTCACCGATGTGTCCGAACTGGTGGCCCTGCGCCGGGCTGCCGAAGCCTCCCTGCGCGAATTCAGCAAACTCACCGAAGCCCTTGATCAGGCGGTGTGGAAGCGGGACCACACCATGCGACAGATCCTGTATCTGAGCCCGCGCATCGAAGCGCTGACCGGCTGGAGTGCCACCGAGCTGTGCAGCGACCCGGGCCTGCTCGATGGCGCCATCCTCGAGGCCGACCGCAGCAGCGTCCAAGCGGCGCGCACAGCCCAGCGGTCCGGCTGGAGCGTCACCTACCGGCTGATCGACCGCCACGGTCACGAGCGGACCGTGCAGGAGGTGGCGACGGTGGTCGACGAGAGCCATGAGCATTACGTGGTGGGCACCCTCAGCGAGGTGCCCAAACAGAGCCGCTCGTCAGCCCCTGGGCCTTCGCTGCAGCAGAGCCCGTAGCCGCAGGCGGTTGTAGCGCTGCACCCACAGGCAGGGCAGGTTGAACGCCGTCGCAAACAGCAGATTGAGCAGCACCCCCAGCGGCGGCAACCACAGAGCGGTGACCAGCCAGAACGGCCACAGGGCCAGATGCACCAGCTCGGCGCGGCGGGTCTCCAGGCAGAGCTGCGCCAGGGTGAGGCGATCGGGTCGCACCAGCTCGGCCTTGCACACACCGCCCGGCAGGGCGTTGCCGGCATCGGGCAACCAGTGCTTCCAATGGCGGATCGCCAGCCGGCGCTCATAGCCTGAGGTGTGCTCGCCCCAGGCCCGCGGCCGGGTGAGCCAGCTGTCGTGATCCAGCCAGGCGGCCGGCAGCCGATTGGCCAGGCTGCCCACCAGCAGCGACCAGCCCAGCCAAGCCAATCCGCAGAGCAATGCAGTGGCCATGGCTCAGCGGGTGGGCACGCTGCGCCCTTTCCAGCGCACCTGACCGCGCTTGAGGTTGACGATCGCCAGCGCAAACACCCCCAGAAAGAACAGGACCGGCAGCGGGAACAACAGGTTGATCCAGCCGAAGCGCCCCACCCGCCGGGTCAGCACCAGCAGCTGCAGGCCAAAGGCGCTGTAGGTCAGCAGGTTGGGCAGCAGGGCGCCGCTACCCACCAGGGGCCAGCCCAGCGCCGCCGCCGGCAGGCACCAGGCGGCCCAGAACAGGCCCGAGAGCCACAGCAGCACCGCCAGCATCCAGGGCCAGCGCACCTCGCCGGCGGCCGTGGCGAAGTTCTTGTTGAAGCCCATCACCAGCTCGCCCAGGCCGCCGGGATACATGCGGTAGGCGATCTGACCGCAGCCCACAAAGGCGCTGACCGGCAGGCCGGCGCGCTCGTAGCAGTGGCCCAGAAACCAGTCTTCGACCACCTGCGCGGCCACGGCCCGGTGACCGCCGCTGCGGTCGTAGTCGCGCCTGCTGGTGACCATGGCCGGGCCAAAGGCCACACCGCAGCCGGCACCCAGGGGCACCGCCAGCAGCCCCACCAGGTTGAACAGCAGCGAGAGCTGCTCGTAGGGCCGTTCGGTTCGGTGGTAGGGCTGCACGCTCACCAGGCCCCCCAGCCGTTGCCGCTGGGCCACCAGGCTGGCCAGCAGGCTGGGCTCGGGCTCGGTGTCGGCATCGAGAAAGACCAGCAGATCACCGCTGCTGGTCGCCACGCCGTGGTGCAGGGCCCAGGTCTTGCCGCACCAGCCGGGTGGCAGCGGCGGCGCCTTGATCAGTCGCAGCGGCAACCCCGCGGCCGCCGCGGCCGCCATGGCGATGGCACCGGTGCCGTCGCGCGAGTGATCGTCGATGACCAGCACCTCGGCAGCCGGCAGGCTCTGACGGCCCAGGGCAGCCAGCAGCCGCGGCAATGTGGCAGCCTCGTTGCGGGCCGGAATCAGCACCGAGACCCTCTGTGCCGCCCCGTCGCAAGCCTCAGGCAACAGCGCCAGGCGCAGGTGCAGCCACAACCACCAGCCCAGCGACCAGCGCACCAGCAGGGAAACGCCAAGCCAGTCCAACGGGTGCCGCCACGCTGACCCTCAGGTTGATCAGGACAGCCCGGTGCAGCGGCAGGGCACCTCAGGGCCGCAGCAGTTCCCGCGCCAACGGGACCACCGCTGCGGCATCACGCAGCAGCTGGGGGTGGGTCGCCACCGGCAGCAGGGTGCGCGGGCCGATCGGCAGCACGGCCCGCCAGCCCGGCAGCACCGCCAGATCAAGGGCCGAATAGAAGCTGTGGCAGTCGATCCCCGCCAGGGTGTCGAGGTTGTTGTTGAGCTCGTGCAGCAGGGCACTGCCCTGGCGCAGATCGGCCAACCCCTTAAACAGCCGCCGCGGCCAGGGGCGCGCCGTCAAGGTGCCCTGCTGGGGGCTGCCGACGCTGATGAAGCGCCGCGTGCGCTGGTGCCCCCCCAGCCGCTGGATCCAGGTGCGGCCGATCACCCCGCCGATCGAAAAGCCGAGCACGTCGATGGGGGTGTCACCGGGATAGGCCGCCGCGATCTGGCGGCTCAGCTCGGCCGCGGCCTGGGCGATCGGCGTACGCCCCAGCCGCAGCGACAGCGCTGGCGCCAACACATCGGCGCGCCGCTCACCCAACTCGCGCCGGAGGCGGTCAAACACCGTCGGGCTGTCGAGCAGCCCATGCACCAGAACAAGCGGTGGGGTGGCAATCGGAATCAGCCTGCGCCCGTGCGGCGCCGAGCACTCCCTTGATTGAACGGCCGCTGAGCCCGCCCGCGGCGGTGGCAGCCGGTGGGGATGACCGGCATCAACACAAGTCGGTCCTGCTCCTCACAGCCGTGTCTCGGCCCCTTGAGGCCTTGCCGAGATTCGGTGTTTTTACGGTTGTGGTCAGCCTTCAGGACTGCGGAGCTCATCGCAGATGCGAGCAGCAAGGGGTGAAGGTTGGCGCGGTCATCCGACGTCTCCAGCAGGAGGGATGGCCTGGCACCGGGAACCCTCAAAAGCATCGCCAAACAATCAGGCCTGCGTTTGCCATGAGCCAATCCTTTGCCGTCGTGATCGAAGAAGCCGAAGGCAACTTCTCGGCCCATGTGCCCGACCTTCCAGGTTGTGTGGCCACCGGTGAAACGCGCGAGGTGGTGTTGGCTCGCATCCGCGATGCCATTGCCTTCCACCTCGAAGGCCTGGCTGAGGATGCCCAACCCAGACCAGCGCTGCGCACCAGCGTGGCGACAGTCCTGGTTTGACCCGCCAAGTGGTTTGAACCACCAAGCGTTGGTCCCACTCAGCTGCGGTGATAGGGCCCGCCCTGCTGAATCGACAGGGCCCGGTAGAGCTGCTCCAGCAGCAGCAGCCGCGCCAGCTCATGAGGAAAGGTGAGCGGCGACAGGCTGAGGCGCCACTGGGCCCGCGCCTTGATCGCCGGGTCCAGCCCATCGGCGCCGCCGATCACAAACGCCAGGCGCTCTGAGCCCGACCCCTCAAGGGCCTGGGCCAGCCCCTCTGAGGTGTAGGTCTGCCCCTCCTCGCAGAGGGCCACCAGGCGCTCACCGGGGTGCAGCTCAGCGACGATCGCCTCGGCTTCGCGGGCCCGGCCCCCATCGCGCAGCTCGAGCAACTCCAGCCCCGGCAGGCGCTTGCGATACAGGGCCACCCCCTCGGCCACCCAGCCCTTGCGCACCTTGCCCACTGCCAGGATGCGCATGCGGGTGGGGTTGATCACGGCCGCACAGGCGCTGCTGGCAGGCTAGGGGAATGCCCTGGACCCCCTACGCCGACTGGATCTACACGGCGGTCAGCACCGCCGGCCTGCTGCTGATCATCTGGCTGGTGCTGCGGCCGCGCGGGTAGGTCTTACCCCTCCAGATCGCTGTGGGGGCTGGCAAAGTCGCTCGGCGCCTCGGGCCTGGGCCGCTCGATCGCCGCAGGCGCCTTGGGCAGCAGGTCGTCGAGCTCGCACACCGGGAAGCGGTTGATCGCCCGCAGGGCAGCCCGGGCGTTGTCGCGCAGCTGCTGGCTCACCGCTTCGCAGTAGGGAATCTGGGCCAGCAGGTCAACGGTGCGCCGCAGCACTCGCACCACATCGCCCTCATCGAGCGAGGTGTTGGCGATCACATCGCTCCAGCTGGCGCCTTTGGCCCAGACCTCCACCAGGCCGGTGAGTTCGGGCTCAAACCAGATCGGGAAGGCCACCTTGGCCCGCTCCTGCTGGCGTCCCAGCTCACGGCGGAGACCGCGCAGATCGTGCAGGGCCTCATCGACCGCCGGCGGCGGCGGAAAACCGCACCACAGGTCAGGGCGGTTGACCTCGGTCGAGATCGCCTCGAGCACCGCCGCCAGCTCGGGGGGCTGCAGCTCATCGAGATGGCCGCTCATCAGCGCCAGGCCGAGCCACAGCTCGTTGTCGCCCCGCAGGGCGGCCACGGTGCGGCCGATCTCGGTGGGTTCGAGCCCCTCATCACCGGCCATGGCGCCGAAATGCCGCAGGACATCGATCAAGGCCAGGAAGGTGTCCCAGTGCCGGTTGGACCTGAAATGCAGCAGACGCTGGCGTTCCTCGATCTCGAGGGCCAGCTCCTCCATGCGGCGGCGGTGCTTCTTGAGCTGCTTGCGGTCACCCCAGCGGTGGGCCGGATGCAACTCCAGGTCCTCCTCGAGCTGCTGCACCAGCTGGGCCTGGCTCTGCACCTCGGAGGCCAGGTCGTACTGCGGCGTGTGCATGTCGTGGCGACGGGCCATCGAAGCCACCGCCAGGGCCAGCCCGCCGCTGGCCTGATCCCCGTGGCGCAACTCACCGCTGTGGCGCAGCTCGGGCACATCGAGCTGCCTGACCTGCAGGCAGCTCAGCTCGGCGTGCAGGCTCACCACCGCTGCGCAGGGCAACAGAACCCAGACGTTGTCGTCGGTGAGGCACAGCAGCAACGGGAACTGGCCAGGCCCCTTGACCTTGCGGGCGATCACCGCCGGCGTGAGGCGACCCCTGAGCTGGGGCGCCTTGATGCTGACCAGCGACCCCTCGCTGGCGAACTGGAGCGCCAGGGTCAGCTCGTGGGCCAGGGTTTCCTCGGCCTGGTGCTGCAGGATGCGCTGCAGGCGCCGCTCTTCGCGCAGGCGGCCGCGCTGCTTCTCATAGTCTTCAAATGCCTCCCAGGGCACATCACCCGAGCCGTCCTCGAGCTGCTCGAGCCGCTGGCGCAGCGCAGCGATGGCGGCCTCGTCGTCGGCCAGGTCGAGGGTGGCCAGGTAGCGCCCGAAGCTGCGCTCCACCAGCTCGCGGGCCTTGGCCAGGTCGTAACGCTGCAGCAGGTTCAACACCATGCCGTAGCTGGGGGTGAACTGGCTCACCAGCGGGTCGGCCGGGGCCGTGGCCAGCTGACCCGCCTCGCGCACCCCTTCAAAGCGGCTCTGCACCGTCACCACATAACCCTGGGAGTCGAGTCCGCGGCGCCCGGCGCGGCCCGCCATCTGCAGAAACTCGCTGCCCATGAGCGGGCGGTGGCCCCGCTCGGTGCGCTTGGACAGGGCCGAGATCACCGTGGTGCGAGCCGGCATGTTGATGCCGGCGGCCAGGGTCTCGGTGGCAAAGACCACCTTGATCAGGCCCTGCTGAAACAGCTCTTCGATCAGCTCCTTCCAGGCGGGCAGCACCCCGGCATGGTGGGCGGCGATGCCCCGCAGCAGGGCCTCGGCGTGGCCGCCTTCTCGCACCGCCTCGGGGGTGGTGGCCACAAAGGCGCTCAGCCGCACCTGGATGCGCGCCTGCTCGTCGGGATTGACCAGGCAGACCTTGCCCAGATCCCGCACCCCCTTGTCGCAGCCGCGGCGGCTGAAGATGAAATAGATCGCCGGCAGCATCTGCCGCTCGGCCATCTGGGCCACCACAAAACCCAGCGGCGGCGCCTCGGGCTGGGGCGGCTTGGGGGTCTTGGGCCCCTTGCGGTTGTGCCCCTTGGGGGCGCGCCACACCTTGCAGTTGGGGTGCAGGCCCGTGCCCTCGTCGTTGAGCAGCGGATGCAGACCCTTGGCGCTGCAGAAACTGAACGCCAGCGGCACCGGCCGGTGGTCACTGAGCACCAGCCGGGTGGGCCCGTGCACCCGCTCGATCCAGTCGGTGAGCTGGCCCGCATTGGCGACGGTGGCCGAGAGGGCCACCAGCTGCACCGCAGGCGGGCAGTGAATGATCGATTCCTCCCAGACCGTGCCGCGCTGGGAGTCGTTCATGTAGTGGCACTCATCGAGCACCACCGCCTCCACATCGGCCAGGGGATCGTTGTCGGGGTGGTCGATCTCCGCGTACAGCATGTTGCGGAAGATCTCGGTGGTCATGACCACGACCTTGGCCTCGCGGTTGAGGCTCAGATCACCGGTCAGCAGACCGACGTTGTCGGCGCCGAACTGCGCGCGGAAGTCGCGCAGTTTCTGGTTGGAGAGCGCCTTGAGCGGTGTGGTGTAGAAGACCTTCTGGCCGTGGGCCAGGGCGCGATGGATGGCGTACTCGCCCACCAGCGTCTTGCCGCTGCCGGTGGGGGCGCTGACCACCACCGACTGGCCCTGGTTGAGGGCATCGATCGCTTCGAGCTGAAAGCCGTCGAGGGCGAAGGGAAACAGCTGCTCAAGCGGCGGCACAGCGGTCGCACCGACCGCAGAGGCTGCTGGATCAACTGGATCGGTGGCCGAGGTGCGGGCGACGGTGCCGAAATCGGTTCTGCAGAGATCCTATTGGCCGGATCGGCACCCCAACCGATGCCGCACGGCCTGCCCCAGACTGACGCCCATGGGTCTGCCCCCACGAATCAGAGCTGAACAGCAGCAGCCCTGGAAACAGCCGCTGCGCCAGGCGCTTGACGCCCAACCGGCCTCAGGCCGGCGCAGCCTGCGCAGCTTTGCCCCCACCACCACCGGCCGCCTGCACCCCCAGGAGCGGCAGCGCGCCAGCGACGACCCCCTGCTCGACCTGGCCAGCAACGACTATCTGGGACTCAGCCGTCATGCCGCGGTGATCGCCGCCGCCGCGGCCGAACTGGAGCGCAGTGGTCTGGGGGCGGGGGCGTCCCGGCTGGTGAGCGGCAGCCGACCGGTGCATGGCGAGCTCGAGCGGGCCCTGGCCCAGTGGCTGGGGCGCGAGCGGGCCCTGCTGTTTCCCAGTGGCTTCCAGGCCAACATCGCCGCGGTCACGGCCCTGGCCGACCGCCACAGCCTGGTGTTGGCCGACCGGTTGATTCACCACTCCCTGCTGGCGGGGGTCAGGACCAGCGGGGCCCGGCTGCAGCGCTTCGGCCATAACGACCTGGCCGATCTGCGGCGCCGCCTCGAGGCCATCCGTGCAGCGGAGCCCGAACGGCGCCTGCTGGTGCTCAGCGAAAGCCTGTTCTCGATGGAAGGCACCAGTCCCGATGTGGCGCAGCTGGTGACGCTCTGCGAGCAGCACGGCGCAGCCCTGCTGCTCGATGAAGCCCATGCCCTGGGGCTGCTGGGGCCAGGCGGTCGCGGCCTCGGCCACGGCCACGGCGGCATCGCCCTGATCAGCGGAACCCTGGGCAAGGCCCTGGGCAGCGGCGGCGCCTTTCTGGCGGGTGATGCCACCACACTCGAATGGCTGTTGCAGCACAGCGGCCCCTTTCGCTACACCACCGCCCTGGCGCCGCCGCTGGCAGCCGGAGCGCTGGCGTCCCTGGGCTGGCTGCAGACCCAGGAGGCCCAGGGCAATCCGCCCGGGAGCGCCCTGCTGCAGCGGGCTGCCCGCTGGCGCTCCGGCCTCGAGCAGGCGGGCTGGCCGCGCCCACCCGGCCATGGACCGATCCTGCCGCTGCTGGTGGGAGACAACGCCAGGGCCCTTGCCCTGCAGGGCCGGCTTGAACAGGCCGGACTGCTGAGCGTGGCGATCCGTCCACCCACGGTGCCCGAGGGCACGGCGCGGCTGCGCCTGGTGCTGCGGGCCGACCTGCCCACGGGCACGCTGGCCAGGCTGGTGCGGGAGCTGGGCAGCCCATGAGCACCGACCGCCAGCTGATTGCCATGCATGGCTGGTGCGGCGACAGCCGCAGCTGGGATCCCTGGCTGCCGCTGTGGCGGTCCCGGGGCTGGCGGTGCAGCTGCGGCGAGCGGGGCTACGGCGCTTTGGCTGCCCACCAACCCGGCTGGGCCGATGCCCCCGGGCTCAAGGTGGTGATCGCCCACTCCCTGGGCCCCCATCTGCTGCCACCAGCAGTGCTGCAGGCGGCCGATGCCCTGGTGCTGCTGACCAGTTTCGCCCGTTTTGTGCCGGCAGGTCACCAGGGCAAACGGGTGCAGGCGGCCCTGGCCGCCATGGCGACCCAGCTGCGGGGGGAGAACCCCGGCGCGATGTTGCAGGCCTTTCTGGAGCAGGTGGCCGCGCCAGCGGCGCCGGAGCTGCTGCAGGCCTCGCCAGCCCGGGAGCCGCTTGATTCCCGGGGCCTGGAACGGTTGCACAGCGATCTGACGCTGATCGCCCAGGCCCGCGGACTGCCTGATGGCTTTCCAACGGAGGCCCGGGTGCTGCTGGTGCAGGCGGGCAACGATCAGATCGTGCACCCCCTGGCCCGCCAGGAGCTCGAAAGCAGCCTGCCGAGCGCCGATGTGCTGACCCTGGCCGGGGCGGGCCATGGCCTGATCGGCACCGCCACGGTGGCAATGGTGAATGGCTGGATTGACGGCCTGAGCGCGCGATGACCCACCCCAGGCCAGCCAGCTGCGGCCGTTTTGACCGGCAGGCGGCGCACTACGACACCCATGCCGGCCTGCAGCGCGCCGTGGCCTGGCGGCTGGCCCATTACGCCGCCCGGCTCCCCCTGCTGCCGGGCCCGCGTGCCGACCTGGGTGCCGGCAGCGGCCTGGTGGGGTTGGCCCTGCGGCAGCAGGCACCACGGCTGGAGCTGCTGCAGCTGGATGGCAGCGCCGCGTTGCTGCGCCGCAACCCCCTGCTCACCCCGGAGAGGGGTCTGCTGTGGAATCTGGATCTGGGCCTTCCGCCCGAGCTGAACCACTGCAGCCTGATCACCAGCAGCTTTGCGCTGCAATGGCTCCAGGACCCGGCCACCCGCCTCAGAGACTGGACCACCGCGCTGGCGCCGGGGGGCTGGCTGGCGCTGGCGGTACCGGTGGCCGGCAGCTTTCCCCAGTGGCACCAGGCGGCTGATCGGGCCCGGGTGCCCTGCACGGCACGCCGCCTGCCCGAGGCCGACACCCTGATCGGCGCCGCCGCCTCGGGCCTGGCGATCGGCTGCCTGCGCCGCCTGGTGTTCAGCGTGCGCTACGGGCCGGGGGGGCGCGCCTTTCTGCGGCAACTGCGGCGCCTGGGTGCCGGCCACAGCGACCAGGCAGGCCTGTCGACCGCCCAGTGGCGCCGGTTGCTGGCCCACTGGCCCCCCAGCGATGTGGTGAGCTGGCATGTCTTGCTGCTGGTGGGGCAGCGCCCAGAGAGGCTCGCACCATGACCCGACCCCAACGACTGGTGATCTGCGGCACCGACACCGACGTGGGCAAGACCGTGGTCAGCGCCCTGTTCGTGCAGGGACTGGGCGCCTGCTACTGGAAGCCGGTGCAGAGCGGTCTCGAAGGGGGCGGCGACGCAGCCCGGGTTCAGCGACTGCTCAACCTGCCACGCGAACGCCTGATTCCCGAGGCCTACCGGCTCAGGCAGCCCGTGTCACCGCACTGGGCCGCCGAACTGGATGGCGTCACGATCGAACCGTCGCGCCTCGGCCTGCCCCGCTGCGATCGAGCGTTGGTGGTCGAGACCGCCGGCGGCCTGCTGGTTCCCCTGGGTCGCGACTGGCTGCAGATCGACCAGTTGCAGCGGTGGGGACTACCGGTGCTGCTGGTGGGCCGCAGCGGCCTGGGCACGCTCAACCACACCCTGCTGTCGATCGAGGCGCTGCGGGCCCGGGCCATCCCCCTGCTGGGGCTGGTGCTCAACGGCCCGCCTCACCCCGACAACCCCCGCAGCCTCGAACAGCTCGGCGGGGTCCCTGTGCTGGCCCAGCTGCCCACCTTGGAGCCTTTGTCAGCGGCCAGCCTGGCGGGGCAATGGGCCTCTCAGAACCTGGCAGACACCCTGCAACAACGGCACAGACACATAGATTGCCCCCTGTGATGCTGCCGAGCGAATGAGCACCCGCAACGGATTGATCAGCCTGGCGGTTCTGCTGCTCTGCGGCGGCATCCTGGTGTTGTTCACCGACATCGAGGTCTCGGCGGTGCGCTGGGTCAACTGCAAGGCCTGGGCGACCCCCTCAGAGCGCAGCAGCGAACTCTGCCGCTGAGCCGACGTCGCTGGCTTCGCTCAGGTGCATCGTTCCCGATGCCGCAGCTCAGATCGTGCTCTGAGCCCTGAGCGGGCAATGGCCCGACAGCCGGGCCGCATGGCGCTTGGCTGTGGCCAGAGGCCAGCCCTGCCGCAACTGGTCATGCACCAATTCGATCTGGGAGGGGTACCAGCCCTGCTGCTCCAGCTGCACGCGGATCACCTGCCATTGCCCCTCGGCAAACATCTCACCGGGACCCCAGGCGCGGCAGCGGGCCGGGGCCGAGCGCAGGTCCGCTCCAGCGGCCAGAAAACGCTTTGAAGCGGCGCGTTTGCTGCGCAGCTCCGGGATGCGGTCTGCAGAATTGGCGGAAGCCATGGCAAAGGCCCGCTGACGCTGTCAAGGGTTCCATCATGCCAAGGACCTGGGCCATTGCTCAGGGCCCCGCCAGAATCGCCGCCTCCACGTCGGCCCGAGACAGGCCGTAGGGGAAGTGGCGCACGCTCTGGCGTCCGTCCTGCGACCAGCTCACCTTGAGCTCCTCGACCTCGAGCTCGAGCAGGGCACTCCACTGGGGTTGATGCAGGTCCCACTGGCACGAATGCGGGCCCCGCTGTCGCCCTCCCATCGACCGCAGCCAGTCCTCCAGAAGGGGCAGCGGATGGTTGTAGAGCGGCGTGTCACGCTCCGGCAGTGTCTGGGCCCCGAGGCCCTCGGCCATGCCGTCAAGCTCCTGATCGTTCATCGCGCCTCCAGCCACCAACTGGGCCATTGGACCAGATCGACCCCCCGCATCCAGGCCAGACCCACGCCCAGCAGCAGCGAAAACAGGACCGCCGACACCAGCAGCAGCAGTGCCAGCCACTCACCACCCGACAACGGCCGGCGCTGCTGCTGCAGCTGCGGGGGCAGCACCACCGAGCGCGGTGCAGCCGGGGCCGACGCAGGGGTGATCAGGGCAAGCTCCGCGTCATAGCGGCGCCGTTGATCCGGGTCGCTGAGCACGCTGTAAGCCCCCTGAAGCTCCCTGAATGCGGCCTCGGCCTCGGGCTGCGGCAACGCGGTGGTGTCGGGGTGATAGCGCTTGCTCAACAGCCGAAAGGCCTGGCGCAGGCGCTCGGCACTGGCATCGGGGCGCACACCCAGCCGCTGGTAGTGACTCGGAGCAGACATGGCCCCACGGTTTGGGGGATCCTAGGGAGATCGTCTGCTGTCGGGTCTGGGTGAGCGTTGATGAGCCCACTGCGTTGTGGGGCCTGCTGGGCTGGCAGCCCTCAGAGCTGCAGCTGGGTCAGTTCCAGCAGCTGCAGAACGAACTGCGCAGCTGGAACGCACGCCTCAATCTGACCCGGCTGGTGGATGGCGATGACTTCTGGATCGCCCAGGTCTTTGACAGCCTCTGGCCCCTGGTGTCGCTGCTCAAGGCCGCGCCACCGGTGCGCATGATCGATGTGGGCACCGGCGGCGGCTTCCCCGGCCTGGCCCTGGCCATCGCCCTTCCCGAGGCCCGGCTCACCCTGGTGGACTCGGTGCAGCGCAAGATCGAGGCCGTGCGGGCCATGGCTACCAGCCTGGGGTTGGCCCAACGGGTGGAGTTCTGCAGCGAGCGGGTCGAGAAACTGGGGCAGGATCCGGCCTGGCGCCACCGTTTCGACTGGGCCTTAGCCCGCGCCGTGGCCCCGGCACCGGTGGTGGCTGAATACCTGGTGCCCCTGCTCAAACCGACAGGGCACGCCCTGCTCTATCGGGGCCAGTGGTCGGCCCCAGACCGGGAGCAACTGGACCGGGCCACCCGCAGCCTCAACGCCAGGATCGAAGCCGTGGAGGCCCTGGATCTGCCGGCCGGCCGCGGCCGCCGCCACGCCGTGAACGTGGTTCCTGTGGCCGGCTGCCCGCGCCAGTATCCGCGTGCGGTGGGGATCCCGGCCAAGCAGCCTCTGGGCGGCTAAGCGGCGGCGCGGGGCAGGGTGCGGCGCGTGCGCGCCGGGCTGGGAAGGCCGAGGGGCTGCAGCTCCTGCTCAGCAAGGCGTCGCTCCAGCCCGGGCAGGTCCTCAAAGGAAACCCAGTGGATGCAATCCACCGGACAGGTGTCCATGGCCTCCTGAAGGCGTTCATCGCGGTCGCCGTCCTGGCGGATGGCGCGTGATCGGCCCAGGTCAGGCTCGACCACAAAGGTGTTGGGCGCCACATGGGCGCAATAACGGCAGCCGATGCAGGCCGCTTCGTCGACCCAGACAGCCTTCTGGCGCAGGGCACCCCCCAGCACCGGCTCCAGGCCCGTGGCGACTGCCTCGGCCGGGGCAACCGCCGCCGAAAACGCCAGACCGGGATCCACCACCATCAGGCCTCAGCAGCGGGGCGAGCTGGGCTCAACCCCAGCGGGTGACCACCAGCTCGATGGCACCGTCATCGCAATTGGTCTGTTCGGCCACCTGAAACCCCTCGGCGACGCTGGCCGCGAGGATGGCCTCGAGGGCATAGCGCTGGTTGACCTGGGCCAGAAAACGTTCCGGGGGAACCGGCAGTCGCCACAGATCCAGATCGGCGACCAGCTCATAGGCGCCGGTGCCGGCATTCCAACGAAAGCCGAGATCGCCACGACCATCCTGGGCGCTGACAACCAGTTCAGCCTGCTCCTGCTGACCGCGGTAGCCGCGGACCAGGCCGGGCCCATCGAGGGGGGGATGGCCCAGGGCAGCCAGGGCGGCCACCAGGGCATCCCGGTCACGCAGTTCGGTTTTGATGGTGCTGAAGTGCGACATCGGACCCAGGAGCAATTCGATCAGGAGTTGGACATCCAGCCGTTGGCTGTGTCATGAGCAGAGGTCTGCTGCTGCACGCCCTGATCGACGGCCTGGTAGGCCTCCGCCGTGGGCACGCGGCGCTGGACCGAGCCGACACGCGACTCGATGTGCTCACTCAACGACGTGCAGGCCGCACCGGGCACACCTTCCACGGTTTCCTCGACCCGACCATCGGGCCGGATCCGGAAGCGGATGGTCTGCTGGTTGAGCTGCCGTGACGTCGGCTGAGCCAAGCAAGCAACAGCGGGTCGGCGGATGCTAGCGGTGCCGGGCGGCAGTTGGCTCAGCTCAGCAACCCTTCATCGACCAGGGTCTGAAGACGCTCCAGCACCTCCGGCTGCTCGAGCTGCTCGAGGGCAAGCCGAGCCTCATCGCGCACGCTGGCTTCGCGATCCTCGAGCAGGGTCTGGATCAGGGCCTGCACCACCACCTGCTGCCGCGGCTCCACCAGATCGGGGTAGAGCCGCCCCAGGGCCCAGGCGCTGTTGCTGCGCACGGCCGCTTCGCTATCGATCCGCAGGCTCTGGAGCAGCTGGGCGGCCGCCGGATCGGCCTTGGCCGCCCCGGTGCTGCCCACATCGGCCAAGGACGTGGCCGCCCAGAGGCGCACGGCCGCCACATCCATCTGCAAGGCGCGGATCAGCGGATTGAGCACGGGAGCATCGGCAAAGTTGGCCAGGCTCCAGGCCACCGCCTTGCGCACATAGCCGTTGGCGTCGCCGGCCAGCAGGGCCAGCAACGGTTCAACCGCCATCGGATGGGGGTTGCGACCGAGGGCATACACGGCGCTCATGCGTTCGATCGGGCAGGCGGCCTGCAGCAGCGGCAACAGCTGCGGAATCGCGCGCGGGTCCCTGTGCTCGCAGAAGATGCGCAGCCCCTGCAGACGCTCGTCGTGACCGCCGGCCAGCAGCGTCAGACCCAGGTCGCATTCGGCCGCGGCATCAGCATCGGCACTCCCGTCGCTGTCGATCTCGTCGAGCGGGTCGCCGAGCAGCTCCTGGGCCAGTTCGGCAGCCAGCACGTCAGGGTCGAGCACCAGGTCATGGCTGGCGTTCTCGTCGTAGGGCTTCCAGGAGCCGTCGTCGGCAACGGTCACGGCTGCGGCCTCACTGCAGCGGAGCCGGCGCCGCCATGTCGCCGGGCAGCCAGATGCGCGCACTGACCGCAAACAGAGCCAGGGCAAACAGCAGCACGATGGCGGCCGGCAGAAGGGTCGAACGGAAGAACTGCACAGTCGGACGGGCAGCAGCCTGGGGGCATCATCGCCTCTAGGGTGCGCCCACTCCATCACAGCGCCGATGCCTGCCCCCGGCACGACCCGTCAACGTCTGGTGGCGGTGGCGGCCGAAGGGGTGGCCAGTGGCAGCCCGCTCAACATCGGCAGCAAGCTGCTGCAGGGCTGGCTCAGCGCCAGCGGGGTGTCGCTCGAGCTCATCGGCGTGATCCCGCAGCTGGCGGCGCTGCCCTACGGGTTCAAGGTGCTGTGGGCCCCCCTGCTCGACCGCTGGCCCCTGGGCTGGCCCGACCGGCGGCGTGGCTGGATGCTGCTGCTGCAACTGGCCCTGGTCGCCGTTCTGCTGGTGCTGGCCCTGGTGGCAGGGCTCATGGCACCGGGACCCGGCATGCTGCAACTGGCGACGGTGCTGGCCCTGGTGCTGGCGGCCGCCAGTGCCACCCAGGACATCGTCGTCGATGCCTACCGCACCGATCTGCTGCCCGACAGCGAACGGGGCCAGGGGGCCGCGGTGCACAACCTGGGGTACCGCACCGGCATGTTGCTGGTGAGCTCCGGGGGGTTTCTGCTGGCCGGCAGCCTGGGCTGGGGGGCTGCCTTTGCCGGCTGCGCCCTGCTGATGCTGGCGGTGGTGCCGTTCACCTTGCGGGCGCCGCGCCTACCGCCGCTCGAGCACCCGCCCACCAGCCTGCGCCAGGCGATCGTGGGGCCGGCGGGGGAGTTTCTGCGGCGCACCGGCGCCGGCACCGCCCCCTGGCTGTTGCTGCTGGTGTTGCTGTACCGCTGGCCCGACGGACTGCTGGCGGCCCTCTCCATCGCCTTTCTCAAACAGGCGGGCTTCAGCGATGCCCAGATCGGCCTGCTCGATGGTGGCTGGGCCATCGCCGCCACCATGGCCGGCACGGTGGTGGGCGGGGTGCTGTTTGCCCGGCTGGGGCTCAACCGCAGCCTCTGGGTGTTTGCCGTGATCGGGGCCGCCGGCAATCTGGGCTATGCCGCCCTGGCCCGCTTCGGCGGTGGGCTGCCCGCCCTGATGGCCGCCGTGAGCCTCGAAAACCTCGGCAACGGCATGGTGGGCGCCGGGTTCGTGGCCCTGCTGATGAGCCTCTGCAACCCCCGCTTCTCGGCCACCCAATACGCGCTGCTGTCGAGCATCTACGCCATCAGTCGCACCCTGCTGGCCCTGCCCTCGGGATGGCTGGCGGCCCGGATCGGCTGGAGCGACTACTTCGTGGTGACGGCGCTGTCGTCGTTGCCGGCCTTTGGGTTGATGCTGCGCCTGGTGCCCTGGAGTGGGGTGGGGTGTCGCGGAGCGTTCGACCCATCACGGGATGCAACCTGATTGGTGACCCCCTGAGCAGTGACCCCCTGAGCAGTGCCACCCTGAGCAGTGCCACCCTGAGCCATGGCGCCGTCGGCCAGGCGCCGCCTGAGCTGGCCGCAGGCGGCATCGGCATCGAGACCACGGCTGGCGCGCACACTGACGGCCACGTGGCGGTCTTCGAGGATCCGACGAAAGCCGTCGACCGCCGCAGGGCTGGGACGTTGGAAACTCTCTTCGGCGATCGGGTTGTAGGCGATCAGATTCACATGGCTCTGGAAACCGCGCAGCAGCCGCGCAAGGGCCTCGGCGTGGCGCGGCTGATCGTTGACACCCCCCAGCAGGATGTATTCAAAGCTGACCCGCCGGCCGGTGATCGCCACGTACTCGCGGCAATCCTCAAGCAACGCCTCGAGCGGGTAGGCGTGGGCTGTTGGGATCAGCTCCTCCCGCAGACGTTGGTCAGGTGCATGCAGGCTGACCGCCAGGGTGAACTGGGCTCGACCCAACCGCTCGAGCGCCAGCTGGGCCAGCTGCGGCAAGGTGCGGGGCACCCCCACGGTGCTCAGCGTGATCTGCCGCTGAGCCATGCCCAGATCGGTGCACAGACAGGCCATGGCGCTCAGCACGGCGTCGATGTTGAGCAGGGGCTCGCCCATGCCCATGAACACCACGTGGCTGGGGCGTGCCTCCATGACCTCCTGCACGCTGAGCACCTGGTCCACGATCTCGTGGACGGCCAGGGAACGCTGCAGACCACCTTTGCCGGTGGCGCAGAAGCGACAGGCCATGGGGCAGCCCACCTGTGAACTCACACAGACCGTGAGTCGATCACGGGCAGGAATGCCCACGGTCTCCAGGCTGAGACCATCGGCGGTGGCCAGCAGCAGCTTGGTGGTGCCATCGGCCGCAACCGATCGGTGCAGCTCGCGGGAGCGACCCACCCAATCGGGTTGACCGGGCGGCAGGCTGGCCGCCAGCTGCTGACGCCAGGCGCTCGGCAGCACGGTGACCGCGTCAAGGTTGCGGGCCCCTTTGCCGTAGAGCCAGTCGTGGAGCTGGCGCCCCCTGAAGGCAGGCTGCCCCTGGGCCACGGCCCACTGCTCGAGCTCGGTTTTGCCCAGACCCAGCAAGGGCCGGGGAGCAGCCTCGATCACCAGATCAGCAAGCCATGGCCCAGTTTGACTTCCACGGCCACCAGGGCAATGAAGCCCAACATGGCGAGACGGCCGTTGAGCTGCTCGTTGTGGGTGTGGAAGCCATAGCGGGGCAGCCGGCGCTTCGGCACCGGAGTGCCCAGCTCGGTTGAGGCGCTGGGAGACTTGGTCATGGAAGGACGCTAAAGCCTCCGATCAGTCATCGCTGAGCAGGCCCTCTTCCTGCAGCCCTTCGAGGGCATCAGGATCGGCGATCAGCTCCTCTTCCATCACCTCATCGAGGCTGGGCCGGGCAAAGGCTGCCGCGCCACTGGCACTGGCTTCGATCCCATGACGGCTGCGGGTCGCCTCCAGATCCTCGTCAGAAGGGTCGTCGAGAACGGCGGCCGCCACTGAGGGTGCGGGCATCTCGACGGTGTAATCGGGTCGCAGGTTGGCCATGCGGCGATAACCGGCGTTCTCCTCCTCGAGGATGTCGGGGTGGGGGCCCGCCTCGGCGCGCAGCTCCTCTTCGAAGCCACTGAACCCGGTCCCCGCCGGAATCAGACGACCGATGATCACGTTCTCCTTGAGACCGCGCAGCCAGTCGCTCTTGCCCTCGATCGCCGCCTCGGTCAGCACCCGGGTGGTCTCCTGGAAGGAGGCCGCCGAGATGAAGCTGTCGGTGTTGAGCGAGGCCTTGGTGATGCCGAGCAGCACCGGGGTGAACTCAGCCGGAGCACCCCCGGTGATCGCCATGGCGGCATTGGTCTGCTCCACCTGGCGCAGCTCCATGAGCTCGCCCGGCAGCAGGGTGGTGTCGCCGGCATCTTCGACCCGCACCTTGCTGGTCATCTGACGCACGATCACTTCGATGTGCTTGTCGTCGATCGACACGCCCTGGCTCTTGTAGACGTTCTGCACCTCCTGCACCATGCGGAACTGCAGCTTGGAGATTGCCTCCATCGCTGCTTCAAGCGTGGGAAGGCGACCGCGCAGGTCTTCGAAGTAGCACTCGAGCAGCTCGTGCGGATTGATCGGACCGTCGGTGAGGGACTCACCGGCGCTGACCTGCTGGCCATCGCTCACCATCACGTTGCGACCCAGCAGGATCGGGTAATCGGTGATCACGTCATCGCCCTCGATCACGGAGACCGAAAGGGAATCGTCGTCTTCACCCTGCTTGATCTGCACCACACCGCTCTTGCGGCAGAGCACCGCCGAATCACGCGGACGGCGGGCTTCAAGCAGCTCTTCAATACGGGGCAGACCCTGCACGATGTCGCCGGTCTTCTGACGCTCGAACACCAGCAGCGCCAGTCCGTCACCGCGCTGCACCAGTTCGCCGTCGCGTACGTGCATCACGGAGTCAGGCGAGACCATGTAGGGACGGCCGAGGCGGATCGTGACCTGGCTGCCCTCGATCGCTTCGACCTGACCGCAGCAGGGCGCCTCGACACCCTGGGCCAGCAGATCGCCATCGACCACGCGCTGACCCACGCCGATCGCCGGTTTGGCTGAACCCAGATCGAGGCTGCGGGTGTCACCGGCACGCTCGACAATCAGACGGCGGATCGGCTCCCCTTCGACCTGATCGGGCAGTTGCACCACCCCATCCTCCTTGCAGAGGATCTGGGTGGTGGCGATGACATCACCGCTCTTAACCGCATCGCCATCGTCGATCTGCAGCTCGGTGTGGGTGGAGCCATGGCTCGCATCCGAAAGCGTGTCGCGTCGCACCAGCAGGGTCTCGAGGATCACCAGCTGCAGACGCTCGATCGTCTTGGCACGCTTGTCGAGGACCGCCTCCACGTCCACGGTCATCTGGGGGGTGGTGTCGAAGGTTTCCAGAATCAGCTGGGTGCGCAGCAGCTCGACACCCTCGACACTCTTGATCAGCTCGCCGTCCTTGAAGGCCAGCCTCTGGGTGGCCTTGAGTCCAAGGCTCGGCCCACCGCTCTGTTTCACGGTGCCCAGTTCGGGCAGGTGAGCGCTGTCGGGAATGGCGTATTCCTCGACCGGGCGCAGCAACAGGGCTCCGCCTTCAGGGGTATCGACGGCCTCGACGAAGACCATCGCCTCGGCCTTGAGACCTTTGGCGATCTCCTCACCGGGGTTGACCATCTTGCCGTCGGCGTACTTGGCCAGGGTCTTGCTGTCAGAAACCAGGTGGAGCTGACCGGAGCGAACGATGATCTCGCGCAGGATGTCGTTCTTCTGGGTGACCGTGACGATGCCGGCGGTCTGACTGAAAATGTCCTTGACGACTTCTGTGCCGGCTTCGATCCACTGGCCGTCTTCGATCATCAACAGGGAGATGTCCTTGTTGATCTCGTGGGTTTCCTGGGGGATCCACAGCAGCGTGCCGCCCTTGCTGACCTCGTAGCCGTTCTTGGCGCTACGGGCCTTCTTGATCGAGAGGCCGGGCGCGAAGCGCACGGTGCCACCGGTCTGGGTGCGGAAGCGGTCATCGGCCAGCTCAGCGATCACCTCACCGGTGCCGATCTTGCTGCCGGGAGCGGTGTTGAGGCGATAGCGGATGTTGTCTTTGCCCTCAAGGTGCCAGATCTCGCCCGAGTGGGTCGATTCACCAACCAGCTTGCAGTCCTTGAGGGTGAGGCTGGCGGTGACGATCTGAACCTCGCGGGAGTCACCGGCCGATTCGCGCAGGCGCACGGCGCCGCCGTACTCACTGACCAGACGACTCTCGGCCAGGACTTCACCGGTCTTGACCGCCTTGTTGCCCTTGACCACCGGCAGGGCATTGGGCGGCAGGTTGTACACGTCACCACTGAACACCCACAGCCGGCCCAGGCGCTGGGCCTTGAGGGTGATGTTGCCCTGACGGTCGGTGACCTCCTTGGGCTGAATGGCGTCCTCATAACGGACCTGGCCGGCCAGGTCACAGATCACATCCTTGGTCGCCTTCTCGACGCTCTTCTTGACAGCCGCGCCCGAGGAGATCTGGGCCAGGATGATGTCGTTGGCGACGCTGTCGCCGTCGTTGACGAAGAGGATCGAACCGTTGGTGATGTCGAGCTTCTGGGGCTTGCCCTTGCCGCTGGGCTTGAGGGTCAGGCTGAAGTCGGTCTCGGCGATCTGCGCCTCGACGCCGTGGGGGGTGCGGTAAGGGCGAACCCGGGCCTTGGGGCCGAATTCGACGACACCATCGACCTGGGAGCGCACCACCCCGGTCTCAGCCGTGGACACACCACCGGTGTGGAAGGTGCGCATGGTGAGCTGGGTCCCGGGCTCACCGATCGACTGGGCCGCAATGATGCCGACGGCTTCGCCCAGATCCACCAGCTCGTTGTGAGCCAGGGCCCAGCCATAGCACTTGCGGCAGACCGAGCGCGAAGCTTCGCAGGTGAGCGGTGAACGCACCACAACGGTTCTGACGCCGGCGGCTTCGATCTGGCGGGAGAGAGGGGCGTCGATCTCACCATCGCGATCGACGATCACGGCGCCACTGGCATCGAGAACCGGCTCGGCGGCCAGGCGACCGATCAGCTTGCTGGCGTACTTGCCCTTGTCGTCGGCATCGATGGGGATGCCGCGGGTGGTGCCGCAATCGTCTTCACGCACGATCACGTCCTGGGCGACATCCACCAGGCGGCGAGTCAGATAGCCGGAGTCAGCGGTGCGCAGTGCAGTGTCCACCAGGCCCTTGCGGGCGCCGTAGGAGCTGATCACGTACTCGGTGACCGTCAGACCCTCGCGGAAGTTGGTGCGAATCGGAAGGTCGATGATTTCGCCCTGGGGGTTGGCCATCAGGCCACGCATGCCCACCAGCTGACGCACCTGGGACATGTTGCCCCGGGCGCCCGAGTTGGCCATCATCCAGACCGAATTCAACGGGTCGTTCTCGTTGAAGTTGCGGCGCACGGCCGCCACCAGACGCTCGTTGGTCTCGGTCCAGGTGTCGATCACCTTGGTGTGACGCTCCACCTCGGTGATTTCGCCGAGGCGGTAGCGCTCTTCGGTCTCGGTGATCTGCTGCTCGGCTTCCTCCAGCAGGGCCGCCTTGTCGCCGGGAATGCGCAGGTCGTCGACCGAGATCGAAACCGCCGCCTGGGTGGCGTATCGGAAACCCAGATCCTTGAGATCGTCGGCCATCGACGCGGTGGCAGCCGTGCCGTGGTGTTTGTAGGCCCAGCCCACCAGATTGCGCAGGGCCTTCTTGTCGATCACCCGGTTGCGAAACGGGGGCGCCTGACGACTGAGGCTTTTGGCCGCCAGGGCCAGAGCCTCGGCAGCGGCAGCCTGCTCAGCAGCTTTCTTGCTGCCCTTCTTGCTGGTTTTCTTGGCGGGAGTGGCGGTCATAGCTGCCGGCGAATGAAGGTGAGGAAGGGGTATGGGTTGAACGTTCAGCCGGGTCTCAGGGGGCCGCCACGGCGTCGATGATGGTGTGATTGATCACCACCCGGCCAACGGTGGTCAGCAGGTAACGACTGATCAGGGCGCCGTCCTCATCGAAGCGATCGCGGCGGAACAGCCACTGCTCGATCCGGGTGCCATCGCTGAGGGTGTCGGTGACGGTCGGTTCGGCGGCTTCGCCTTCGGTGTCGACCTCGCCGTTGAAACGCACCCAGACCCAGTCGTGCAGGCAAAGGTGCTTTTCCTCAAAGGCGGCGATCACATCCTCAAGGCTGGCAAAAGTGCGGCTGCGGTCGCCAAACGCGGGCTTGACGCTCCCGGGTTGCTCAGCCGTCAGGTAGTAAGCCCCCAGCACCATGTCCTGCGACGGGGTGATGATCGGCTCGCCGGTCGCCGGCGACAGGATGTTGTTGCTGGCCAGCATCAACATGCGGGCCTCGGTCTGGGCCTCGATCGCCAGGGGCACGTGCACGGCCATCTGGTCGCCGTCGAAGTCGGCGTTGAAGGCGGGGCAGACCAGGGGGTGCAGCTGGATGGCACGGCCATCCACCAGCTTGGGTTCAAAAGCCTGAATACCCAGGCGGTGCAGCGTGGGTGCGCGGTTCAGCAGGATCGGGTGGCCTTCGATCACCTCCTGCAACACCTGCATCACCTCATCGTCGGCACGCTGAATCAACTTTTTGGCGGCCTTGATGTTGTTGACGATGTTCTGCCGGATCAGACGGTGAATGACAAATGGCTGGAACAGCTCGATCGCCATCTCCTTGGGCAGACCGCACTGGTGCATCTTGAGCTTGGGACCAACCACGATCACCGAGCGGCCTGAGTAGTCGACCCGCTTGCCAAGGAGGTTCTGACGGAAACGACCCTGCTTGCCCTCGATGATGTCGCTGAGCGACTTGAGGGCACGGTTGTTGGCGCCGACCACGGTGCGGCCACGGCGGCCGTTATCGATCAGGGCATCGACGGCCTCCTGCAGCATGCGCTTCTCGTTGCGCACGATGATCTCGGGGGCGAGGATCTCCTGCAGACGCGCCAGGCGGTTGTTGCGGTTGATCACCCGGCGGTAGAGATCATTGAGGTCGCTGGTGGCGAAGCGACCGCCGTCGAGCTGCACCATGGGTCGCAGATCCGGCGGAATCACCGGGATCACATCAAGCACCATCCACTCGGGGCGGGCGCCGGTGGCCACGAAGTTGTCGATGACGCGCAGGCGCTTGATCAGCTTGGCCCGCTTCTGGCCCTTGCTGGCGGCAATCTCTTCGCGCAGTTGTTCGCCGATCTCACCAAGGTCCAGATCCTCAAGCAGTTGCTTGAGGGCTTCGGCACCGATGCCGACCACCGGTTCGTTTTCGATGTCGGAGTCTTCGGCATAGATCTGGTCCTCAATCTCCAGCCACTCGTCTTCAGTGAGCAGCTGCTTGTAGGTCAGATCCTTGTGGTCACCCGGGTCGAGCACCACGTAGCAGTTGAAATAGACAATCTGCTCGACATCGCGCAGGGGCATGTCGAGCAGGATCGCCACGTAGCTCGGGATGCCCTTCAGGTACCAGACATGGGACACGGGTGCCGCGAGCTTGATGAAGCCCATGCGGTGACGCCGCACCCGACTCTCGGTGACCTCGACGCCGCAGCGCTCGCAGACGATGCCGCGATGTCGAACCCGCTTGTACTTGCCGCAGTGGCACTCCCAGTCTTTGGAGGGACCAAAGATCTTTTCGCAGAAGAGCCCGTCCATCTCGGGCTTGAGCGTGCGGTAGTTGATGGTCTCCGGTTTGGTGACCTCACCCACCACCTGCCCGTTGGGCAGGGTGCGCTGTCCCCACTGCATGATCCGCTCGGGGGAAGCGAGCGTGATCTTGACGTAGTCGAAGTGGTTTTCGGTGCGCAGGTTGCTGTTGGACATCGGCTAAAGCTCGCGGCGATCGAGAGAGGAGAGGGATTACCGGGGAACTGCCACAACGGCAGTCCGCGATCAGTCAGCGATCAAACAACCATCAATCGTCGTCGTAATCCGCGACGCCGAGGGATTCGTAGGTGGGACGGCTCGGGGTGCTGCGTCGGGGGTTGATGTCCTGCATCAGATCGACCTCAGCGCCCTCGTCGGTGTAAACGGCAATGTCGAGGCCCAGGGACTGCAGTTCACGCATCAGCACCTTGAACGACTCGGGGGTCCCGGGCCTGGGGATCGGCTTGCCCTTGACGATGGCGTTGAGGGCCTCATTGCGGCCCTGCATGTCATCCGATTTGACGGTGAGCAGTTCCTGCAGGGTGTAGGCGGCGCCATAGGCCTCGAGGGCCCAGACCTCCATCTCTCCCAGACGCTGGCCGCCCTGCTGGGCTTTACCACCAAGGGGCTGCTGGGTGACCAGGGAGTAGGGACCAGTCGAACGGGCGTGGATCTTGTCGTCGACCAGGTGCACCAGCTTGAGGATGTGGGCATAGCCGACCGTGACCGGTTGGTCAAAGGCTTCGCCGGTGCGGCCATCGATGAGCTGGATCTTGCCGGGGTTCTCGGGGTCGTAGACCCACTCCTTGCCGGGCTGCTTGGCTGCCTCCTCGAGGAAGGCCTGCACGGTCTGCTTCGACTTCTCGGCGCCATGCATCTCGTCGAAGGGCACGACCTTGACGCGGCAACCCAGTTGCGCTGAAGCCCATCCCATCAGGCACTCGAACACCTGTCCCACGTTCATGCGGCTGGGCACTCCCAGTGGGTTGAGCACGATGTCGATGGGCGTGCCATCGGGCAGATAGGGCATGTCCTCGCGCGGAAGGATGCGGCTGATGATGCCCTTGTTGCCGTGGCGGCCGGCCATCTTGTCGCCGACCTGAATCTTGCGACGCTGGGCCACGTAGACCCGCACCACCATGTTGGCGCCGGGGGGCAGTTCATCACCCTGTTCCCGGGTGTAGATGCGCACGTCGACGACGCGGCCGCGCTCGGTGCTGGGCACCCGCAGCGAGTTGTCGCGCACATCGCGGGCTTTCTCGCCAAAGATGGCGCGCAACAGCTTTTCTTCGGGGGGTTGGTCGGATTCGCCCTTGGGGGTCACCTTGCCCACCAGGATGTCGCCGCTCTCGACATAGGCGCCGATGCGGATGATGCCCATTTCGTCGAGATTACCGAGGCTTTCTTCGGCAACATTGGGAATCTCTCGAGTGATCTCTTCTGGGCCGAGCTTGGTCTGTCGAGCTTCGATCTCGTATTTCTCGATGTGAACCGAGGTGTAGAGATCGTCGGTGACCAGACGCTCGCTCACCAGAATGGCGTCCTCATAGTTGTACCCTTCCCAAGGCATGTAGGCCAGAAGAATATTCTGGCCCAGGGCGATCTCGCCGCCCTCACAGGCGGAACCGTTGGCCAGCACCTGGCCGGCGATCACCTGATCGCCCTCCTTAACGATGGGGCGCTGGTTGAGGCAAGTGTCCTGGTTGGAGCGCTGGTACTTCTGCAGGAAGTGGGTGTGCTCGCCCCCCTGCTCATCGCGGATGACGATGACCGTGGCATCCACGAAGGTGACCGTGCCGTTCACGCGGGTGATGGGCACCATGCCCGAGTCGCGGGCCACCTGGGTCTCGAGGCCCGTACCCACCAGCGGACGCTCGGGCCGCAGCAGGGGCACGGCCTGACGCTGCATGTTGGAGCCCATGAGCGCGCGGTTGGCGTCGTCGTGCTCCAGGAAGGGAATCAACGATGTCGCCACCGAAATCACCTGCACCGGCGACAGCTGGACGTAATCGACCTGCTCAGGCGGAACCTTCTCAAAATCCTGGCGGTAGCGAACCGGCACCAGCTCGGCGGTGATGCGCCCTTCGGCATCGGTGGCCACGTCACCGGGAGCCACACGCGATTCGTCTTCGAGGTCAGCCGAGAGATAGATCGGATCGCCCTGCTTGAGCACGATCCCGTTCTCGACCTTCCAGAAGGGGGTCTCGATGAAGCCGTACTCGTTGACGCGGGCGTGGGTCGCCAGCGAACCGATCAGGCCGGCATTGGGACCTTCCGGGGTCTCGATCGGGCAGATACGGCCGTAGTGGGAGGGGTGAATGTCGCGCACGGCAAAGCCGGCGCGCTCACGGGTCAGGCCTCCTGGGCCCAGGGCGCTGATGCGGCGTTTGTGGGTGAGCTCAGCCAGGGGATTGGTCTGGTCCATGAACTGGCTGAGCTGGCTGGAGCCGAAGAACTCCTTGATCGCCGCCACCAGGGGCTTGGGGTTCACCAGCTGGGCCGGGGTGAGACTCTCGGTCTCACCGACGGTCATGCGCTCCTTGATGATGCGCTCGAGCCGGTTGAGTCCGACGCGCACCTGGTTCTGCAGCAGCTCGCCCACCGAGCGCACGCGACGGTTGCCGAGGTGGTCGATGTCGTCGAGGCTGGCGCCGCCCACATCCAGCTCGAGGTTGATCAGGTAATCGATCGTGCTGAGCACGTCCTCGGGCGTGAGGGTGCGCACCGAGTCAGGAATGGTGAGGCGCAGTTTCTTGTTGATCTTGTAGCGACCGACCCGGCCCAGGTCGTAGCGCTTGGGATCGAAGAAGCGGCTGTGCAGAAGGCTCTGGCCGCCACTGACCGACGGGGGCTCACCGGGGCGCAGCTTTTTGTAGAGCTCCAGCAGAGCCTGGTCTTCCGAAGAGATGCCCTCGTCGTTGGCCGCCTCGATTGACTTCTGGTAGTACTCGGGGTGACGCAGCTTGTCGAGCACGTCATTGTCTGACAGGCCGATGGCCCGCATGAGCACGTGGGCATTGATCTTGCGCGTCTTGTCGACGCGCACGTGCAGCAGATCGTTCTTATCGGTCTCGAATTTGAGCCAGGCGCCGCGGTTGGGGATCAGGCTGGCGTTAAACGTCTTGCGTCCGTTCTTGTCCTGCTCGTCCTTGAAGTAGACCCCGGGTGAACGCACGATCTGGTTCACGATCACACGCTCGGCGCCGTTGATGATGAACGTGCCCCGCTCTGTCATCAACGGCAGTTCGCCGATGAAGACCTCCTGCTCCTTGATTTCGCCGGTCTCCTTGTTGACCAGGCGGCAGGTCACATACATCTGCGAGGCAAAGGTCGCGTCGCGACGCTTGGCCTCTTCGACGTCGTGCCGCGGGCGCTTGAGGCGGTACTCACTGCCGATGAAGTGCAGCTCAAGCTTGCCGGTGTAGTCGGTGATCGGTGAGAAGCTCTCCAGCTCCTCGATCAGGCCCTTCTCCAGGAACCATTTGAAACTCGCGCGCTGCACCTCCACCAGATCGGGCAGGTAAGTGGCGGTCTTGGCGACCTGGATCGCGCTGCTCATGCGGTGAACCTGCAGGAACGGGTTTGACGTGTTGTTCGACATTGGCCAGCCGAGTGCCGACAGCCGGGCGTGTGGACGGGCGGGGAAACACAGGAACAGCCGCTCCTCCACAGGGGGGAACGGCGGCCCGGGCTGGACCCTCTATCCGACTCGCTTCAGGGCTGCAGGCGTGGTCAACAAGGAACGCTTCAGCGTCCAGGCCAATGGAACATCATACATTGTGAAGGGCCAAGGCAAACAGGGCTGCGGCATTGGAAGTGCTGGTATTGGCCACCTGCTCGAGCGGCTCCATCCTGAGTTCTGCCACCCGGGCGGCGACGGCGGCGACGTAAGCCGGCTCGTTGCGTTTGCCACGCCGCGGCACAGGGGCCAGAAAGGGGCAATCGGTCTCGACCAGATAACGGTCAGCCGGCACGACCCTGGCGCAGGTGTGGGTGTCGTCGGCCTTCGGAAAGGTGACCACGCCGCTGAAGCTGATGTAGAAACCGAGCTCCAGGAACGCTTCCATCTCGGCAGGGGTACCGCCCCAGCAGTGCATCACACCGCGGGGACAGGTGCCCCGCTCAGCGCGGGTGCGCAGCAGATCCAGCATGGGCCCGGCGGCGTCACGGCAATGCACGATCACGGGTAGATCGAGTTCGCAGGCCAGATCGAGTTGGGGTTGCAGCACCGTGAGCTGCTCCTCAAGATTCTGATCCCTGAACAGATCCAGTCCCAGCTCTCCGATGGCCACCACACGGCTGTCGGCGCGGGCCGCATCGCGCAGCACGTCCCCGGTGTTGGGAGCCCAGTGCTCGGTGTCGAGCGGATGGACGCCCACCGAGTAGCGCATTTCAGGGAATCGATCGGCCAGCGCCCGGATGGCGGGAATCTCCGACGGTTCAACGCACGCGTGGACGAGGGCCCGAACACCGGCCTCACGCCAACGCTGGGCAACCGCATCGAGGTCCGCATCAAAATTGCGAAACACGATGTGGCAGTGGGAATCAATCAGCGGTGCCGTCATGGCAGCTGAACATCACGGCGCCGCACCATGGTGGCGTAGGCAGGACTCTCAGACCTGGGCAACCGCGGGCTCAATCGCCTTCTTGACCGCAGCGCTGAGGCGAGATTTCTGGTTGGCGCCGGTGTTGCGGTGCAGCACGCCAACCTTGACGGCCTTGTCGATCTTGCTGAAGGCCGCGCTCATGGTCTTCTGCACAGCCTCCTTGGCGTCATTGCCCGGCTCCTGGCTGTAGGCCGAGCAGGCGGTCAGGCAGCGCTTCATCAGGGTGCGCAGGGCCGATTTATAGGTGCGGTTGCGCAGGCGATTGCGCTCGGCCACCAGGATGCGTTTTTTCGAGGACTTGTTATTGGCCACAGGCGATCAGACGCGGAGCACGGCAAACAAAAATCCTACCCTCTTGCAGGACACCCCGCTGCTTCAGTGCCTCTGCCACTGCACGCACGCCTGAGCTGCCGTCACGCCTTAGGTTGAAGCCTCCGCACTCCCGGTGCCTGCAGCCTGCGCGATGGTCGTCTCCTCCACGCCCCCGACGAACGCCGCCACCATCGCCTGTCTGCACGACAGCCGGGAGGCCACCAGCAGGCTCACGGCCATCGCCGAGCGCACCGGTGGAACCCAGATGGCTGCAGCAGCCGCGAGTGTCGAGTCGATCGTGCGCCAGGTGGTTGAGCAGGGTGATCAGGCGCTGCTGGAGCTGAGCGAGCGCTTTGACGGGGTACGGCCCGATCCCCTTCGCATTCCGGCGGCGCGCCTCAGGCAGGCCTGGGAAGCCTGCAGCGCCGACCTCAGGGATGCGCTGTTGCTGGCGCACCGCCGCATTCTCGATTTCCACCAACGCCAGATGCCGTCGGATCTGTGCGTGACCGGGCCCCACGGCGAACAGCTGGGTCGCCGCTGGCGACCGGTAGAGCGTGCCGGGCTCTACGTGCCCGGCGGCAGGGCCAGCTACCCCAGCACCGTGCTGATGAATGCCGTGCCGGCCAAGGTGGCCGGAGTCAAACGCGTCGTGATGGTCACCCCGCCCGGCCCTGGCGGCGAGCCGGATCCCACCGTGCTGGCGGCGGCCCATCTGGCAGGCATCGATGAGGTGTATCGCGTCGGGGGGGCCCAGGCGATCGCCGCCCTGGCCTACGGAACCGAAACGATTCCTCGGGTCGACGTGATCACCGGACCCGGCAACCTCTACGTCACCATGGCCAAGAAACTGGTCTTCGGTCGGGTGGCGATCGATTCGCTGGCGGGGCCCAGCGAAGTGCTGGTGATTGCCGATGGGACGGCCGACCCGGATCTGGTGGCCGCCGACCTGCTGGCCCAGGCCGAACACGATCCGCTGGCAGCGGCGATCCTGCTGACCACCAGCAGCGATCTGGCGGCAGCCATGCCGGCCGCCCTGGAAGCCCAGCTGCAGGATCACCCCCGTGCAGCGATCACCCGTCAGGCTCTGCGCGACTGGGGATTGATCGTGGTCTGCAGCGATCTGGAAGAGGCGGCTGCCCTGAGCGACAGCTTTGCTCCCGAGCACCTGGAACTGCTGGTGAACCAGCCCGAGCCTCTGGCCGATCGGATCAACCATGCTGGGGCGATCTTCATGGGCCCGCACACCCCTGAAGCGGTGGGCGACTACCTGGCCGGGCCCAACCACACGCTGCCCACCAGCGGTACGGCCCGCTTTGCCGGGGCCCTGAGCGTCGAGACCTTTTTGCGCCACACCAGCCTGATCCGGTTCAACCGGGCAGCACTGGACGCCACTGGACCCGCCGTGGTCACCCTGGCCGAAAGCGAGGGCCTGCACAGCCACGCCGAATCGGTGCGCCGGCGACTGGGATGACGGCTGGGCTGACGGGACGTCAGCGCTTCACCAGATCGCGCACACCGGCAACGCCATCGTTGACCTCGCCCACCAGCACCTGATCAGTGAGGTTCACGAACAAGCCGTTTTCGAGGACCCCTGGAAGGTTGTTGATCTCCTGCTCAAGCGCCGCCGGATCGGCGATCCCATCGGCGAATCGGACGTCGAGCACCAGGTTGCCCTGGTCGGTGACCACGGGGCCGGCCTTTTTGACAGCCATGCGCAACTGGGCTTCACCCCCCATGGCCGCAAGCTGAGCCTGAACCTGGCGCCAGGCACCGGGCAGCACTTCGACCGGCAGCAGAAAGCCCAGATTGAGCCGATCGACCAGTTTGGTGGAGTCGACCACCACCACAAACCGCTCGGCGCGGCGGGCCACCAGCTTTTCCTGCACATGGCAGGCGCCGCCACCTTTGATCAACTGAAAACCGGGATCGACCTCATCAGCACCGTCAATGGCCAGATCGATGCGGTCGATGGCATTGAGGCTTTTGAGCGGGATCCCGAGCTCAGCCGCCAGAACCTCGCCCTGAAAAGAGGTGGTCACCCCAGTGATGTCATGCAAATCACCCTGCTTGAGTCGGGCCCCCAAGGCCTGAATCATGAGCGCGGCGGTGGAGCCCGAGCCCAGGCCAACCACCATCCCGCTGCGGATCTGCTCGGTGGCGGCCAGGGCGACGGCCTGTTTCATCTGGTCCTGCAGATCAGCCATCGGTCGCCGGGAGGTCAGGAGGGAGCGCGACCGTAGCAAGGTCGCGCTCCGGCGTCTAACCGGCGTGGGGCAGGGCTGCCGGTGAGATCGACAGGTGCAGTTCGCTCTGACCGCGGATCACGGTGAGGTCGAGGGGCTGGCCCACGGCAGCGTGTTCGACCTGACGCAGCAGATCGCGGGGTTCGTTGACGGGCTGGTCATCCATCGATACGACAAGATCACCGCGCCGCAGGCCCGTCTTCTCGGCGGGGCTGCCCTCGATCACCCGCTGCACCAGGGCGCCATCACGCTCGGGGAGCTGCAACAGGGCGTCGGGATCGCGGTTGTTGTCGCGGGCGCGGCGGGCCGTCAGCGGCACCAGCTGCAGGCCCAGGTAGGGATGGACCACCACACCACCGGAGCTGAGCTGGGCCGCGACCCCTCTGGCCAGGTTGATCGGGATGGCGAAGCCGAGGCCCGCGCCGGGGCCCGAACGCACCAGGGTGTTGATGCCCACCACCTCACCGGCGGCGTTGATCAACGGTCCGCCCGAATTGCCGGGATTGATCGCGGCATCGGTCTGAATCAGGTCGAGCCGCTTGTCGGCAAAACCCAGCAGGTTGATGTCACGGTGCAGGCTGCTGATGATGCCCAGGGTGACCGTTCGCTCCAGTCCATAGGGACTGCCGAGGGCAATGGCCCAGTCGCCGACTTCGAGTGCTTCGGAATCCCCGAGACGCGCCGCCTGCAGTGCCGACCCACCCCTGATCCGCACCACCGCCAGGTCGGTGACCGGGTCGGACCCGACCACCTCGCCATCGAGCTGCCGACCGTCGGCCAGCGTGACCTCAACCCGCTCCACCTGGTCGACAACGTGGGCATTGGTCAGCACGAGCCCCTGTTGGCCGTCAAAGACAACGCCCGACCCCTGTCCCCGCTCGCGCAGCGATCCCGGATCGCCGAACAGGTCGCGCAACATCGGATCCAGCAGGGCCGGATCAAACGACTGGGGTGCCAACGAGCGCTCGGTGTCGATGCGCACCACCGCCGGCGCCGCCTCGCGGGCGGCAGCCGCCACGAAGCTATGGACGGCAGTCACAGGCGCGAGCTCTTCGGCGCTGGCTGCAGCAGGCAGGCCGAGGCCAACCACCAGGCCCCCGAGCGCGGCGAGGAGCACGACGAATGACGCGGCGCGTGACACGGCGCGTGTCACCCCGGGCAACCCAGCCATTGGACGACGTATCGGCATGGAATCAGTCAGCGGGCCCCACAGATCCAGATCTGGGCCTGAGGCTAGGAGGCACAAGCGCTGGCCAGCGCAGCAGCCGCTGCCGCAGCAGGCCATCGGGCCCGATCTCCAGCAGCCGCCCTCCGGGCTCGGCGGCGCGGTTCAGGGGGCAGGGCTGCACCGGGCCGTAACTGCAGAGGGTTGAGGGGCAACCGAGCAGCAACACCTCGTTGCGCCCCGGGAACACGCCCTGCCAATGCTGATGAATGTGACCGAACAGCACCGCCCGCAGATCGACCTCGGGCTGCAACAGCTCCAGCAGGGCAGGCCCATCGTTGAGGGCAATGGCATCAAAACCGGGATCCCCGATGGCCACAGGTGGATGGTGCAGCGCCACCAGCAGGGGGGCCGCCCGGCGCGCGGCCAGGACCTGCTGAAGCCAGCGCAGTTGTGCAGACCCCAGCCAGCCGGCATCGCTGCCGGGGCGATGGCTGTCGAGCAGCACCAGATCAGCCGCCGTGCCGGTCACCAGCGTCGGGGCTAGCGACCCATGGCGCCCGACCACCGCCCGCAGCAACTGGGGATGGTCGTGGTTCCCCGGCAGCAGGGCGATGCGGATCCCCTGCTCACGCTGCAGATCAGACAGCAGATCACGCAGAACGGCATAGCCCAGCCAGCTGTCGTCATGGCAGAGATCCCCGCTGATCAACAGCAGATCGGCCGGGCCCCAGGTGCCACCGACGCTCAGGCGGGCCTGCCTCAGCGCCTCGCCAAGCTGGAGCCACGGCAAGCGTCCGCGGCACAGGGCCATCGGATCGGCCAGAAGGTGGGGGTCGCTGAGCTGAAGCAGCCGCATCCACCTAAGTTGCAGTGTTCCGCGACAGTGCGCCATGGCCACCATCCCCCCCGGCAGCCGTCAACGCTGCAGCCTCTGCCAGGTGGAGATCCAGGTGATGGCCGGTGGCAACGACCTGGTCTATTTCAGCCATGGTGGACCGGGCAGCCGGGCCAAGCTCTGGGCCCGGGTCTGCCAGTACCTGCGCAGCGATGAGCAGAAGGGTCAATGCCTGAATCAGGATCCTGGCGTGCCCGGCCAGGTGCAACCCAGCGACTACTTCGCTGAAGCCCCGATCATCGAGCTGCCCGGGCTGGCGACCAGCGAGGACACGCCATCGTGAGCGAGACCCTGCTCGCGGCGCTGCTGAACCTGGCCCGAAGCGCTGCCGAACCCGCCGGCTATGCGGTCAGAACGGTCCAGATCCTCAGCCATCGCATCCCGGCGACCCTGCAGGTGACGGTGGAGCGGCGCGATGGAGGCGACATCAGCCTCGATGAATGCGCTGGTCTGAGCGCCCCGCTGGGGGATGCGATCGAGGCCGCCGGCCTGCTCACGAACGCGTATGTTCTGGAGATCAGCAGCCCCGGCATCGACGAGGAGCTCTGCAGCGATCGTGACTTCCGCAGCTTTCGTGGATTTCCGGTCGCCGTGCTCCACCGTGGATCCAAGGGGACTGAACAGCGAAGCGAAGGTCTTCTGCTGGAGCGGGATGCGGAAGTCGTGCAACTCAACATGCGCGGACGAATCAAACGCATCGAACGCGCTGACGTGATCAGCGTCCGCCTGATCACCCCGAGCTCCGACAACTGAATCACCCAAAACTGAATCACCCCTGCCATGGCCCTTGTCCTTCTCCCCGGTCTGAACAACCTGATCGAGGACATCAGCGAAGAGAAAAAACTCCCGCCCCCGGTCGTCGAAGCGGCCCTGCGAGAGGCTCTGCTCAAAGGCTATGAGCGTTATCGCCGCACCCTGTACCTGGGCATCAGCGAAGACCCGTTTGAAGAGGACTACTTCTCGAACTTCGATGTAGGCCTCGACCTGGAGGAAGAGGGGTATCGGGTACTGGCCTCCAAGATCATTGTCGAGGAGGTGGAGAGCGAAGACCACCAGATCGCCATCGATGAGGTGCGCCAGGTCGCCGAGGACGCCCAGATCGGCGACACCGTGGTGCTCGATGTCACCCCTGAAAAAGATGACTTTGGGCGCATGGCCGCCGCCACCACCAAGCAGGTCCTGGCCCAGAAGCTGCGCGATCAACAGCGCCGCATGATCCAGGAGGAGTTCGCCGACCTCGAGGATCCGGTGCTGACCGCCAGGGTCATCCGTTTCGAGCGCCAGAGCGTGATCATGGCCGTGAGCAGCGGCCTGGGTCGGCCCGAGGTCGAAGCCGAGCTGCCCCGGCGTGACCAGCTGCCCAACGACAACTACCGCGCCAACGCCACCTTCAAGGTGTTCCTTAAAGAGGTGAGCGAGGTGCCGCGGCGCGGTCCCCAGCTGTTTGTGAGCCGCGCCAACGCCGGCCTGGTGGTGTACCTGTTCGAAAACGAGGTCCCCGAGATTCAGGAGGGTTCGGTACGGATCGTGGCGGTGGCCCGCGAAGCCAATCCCCCCAGCCGCTCGGTGGGTCCGCGCACCAAAGTGGCGGTCGACAGCGTCGAGCGCGAGGTGGATCCGGTGGGGGCCTGCATCGGTGCCCGTGGCTCCCGCATTCAGCAGGTGGTCAACGAGCTGCGCGGTGAAAAGATCGACGTGATCCGCTGGTCCCAGGATCCAGGTCAGTACATCGCCAATTCCCTGAGCCCCGCCCGGGTGGAGATGGTGCGCCTTGTGGATCCCGAAGGCCAGCACGCCCACGTGCTGGTGCCGCCGGACCAGCTGAGCCTGGCGATCGGCCGCGAGGGTCAGAATGTGCGCCTGGCCGCCCGGCTCACCGGCTGGAAGATCGACATCAAGAACGCCAGCGAATACGACCAGGAATCCGAAGATGCGGTGGTCACCGAACTGATCGCCCAGCGCCAGGAAGAAGAAGCGCTGCAGGCCGAAGCAGAAGCGCGCCTGGCCGCCGAACAGGCTGCCCGGGCCGAGGAGGACGCCCGCCTGCGTGAGCTGTACCCGCTGCCCGAAGACGATGAGGAGTATGGCGACGCTGAGGGCGAATTGAGCGACGCTGAACCGGCGGATTCAGAGCTCACGGATGCCCAGCTCACCGCTGCCGAAGTCGCTGATGCCGAGTCCAGCGACGCCGAGCCCGACGGGGACGGGGAGCGGTGAGCGCGCGGCCCGTGCTGAGGCGTTGCGTGGCCTGCCGTGAGCTGCTCGATCGAGCCCAGCTCTGGCGGGTTGTGCGCCTGTCGACAGGTGGCGTCCAGCTTGACGGCGGACAGGGCCGCTCGGCCTACCTCTGTCGGCACGCCACCTGCCTGGAGTCAGCCCTTAGACACAAACGACTGCAGCGGGCACTGCGCTGCCAGGTGGCTGAATCGATTCTCAAGTGCCTTGAAACCAGACTGGCCGGCAACGACCCAGCCTGCTCTGAGGCAAGATGAACCATGGCCGCAGTGTGCGCGCGGCCCGGCAAGCCCCAGGGCCCTCTGGCCCGCAGGCCCCGCCCTTCGGAGACCTGAATGACCAGCAGCGGCAAAGTGAGAATTTATGAGCTGTCCAAGGACCTGGGCCTGGACAACAAGGACGTGCTCGACGCTGCCGAGAAGCTCGGGGTCGCCGCCAAGAGCCACAGCAGTTCGATCAGCGATGACGAGGCCCTGCGGATCCGCAAGCTGATCAGCGGCTCCAACGGCAATGGCAACGCGCCGAAGCCCGAGGCCAAGCCCGCAGCTGCCCCCGGCAAAGCGATCCTGTCGGTCAAGAAAGCCGCTGCTCCAGCCCCCACGGCCCCGGGC
>Ga0310093_1000014_pt1 | contig 41567 bp, 43 predicted proteins | sample LakMicDCLTotalB5_FD_194450 | JGI IMG/M metagenome (GOLD analysis project Ga0310093, IMG submission 194450) | Enriched freshwater cyanobacterial communities from Lake Michigan, Michigan, United States - MI23.DCL.Total.B5 | ecosystem: Environmental > Aquatic > Freshwater > Lake | place: USA...
GCTTCGCCAACGTTCGCGTTCAGCCCGCCGCAAGGCGGGCTTTTTCATGCGCCGCCGCCCGTCGGCACGCCGCGCTCATAACGGTTCAGATTGAACAGAACCATGCCCCGCCGCAGTCGCACAGTTGTTGCACATACGCCTGGGGCCATGGCTTGCGGTTTCTGCGGTTCCCGGCTGATCAGCAAGGGCAGCCAAGGGCTCGAATGCTGCGGCTGCGGCCGTCCCCTGGCCCACTCTCGCCTGGAGCCGCGCCAACGCCTGTCGCTGGGTCAGCAGTTTTTGGCCCTGGTGGTCTGTCTGGGGGCCTTGCCGCTGGTGGGGGCCATCGCCGCCACGGATCAGCTGCGGGCCGGGGCTGGCGCCACCAGTGAGAAGCCCGCACAGGAGCATGGGGCCACCGCCTCGGCGGAGTAGCTCAGCTGTGGGCGTCGCCGCGGCGCCGCCACAGCCGCCACAGCTTCTCCAGCTCCAGATAGAGGAAGAACAGCAGGCTGAAGCCCACGCAGATCAGCAGGTCGTGGCCGCTGAGCGGGGTGGTGCCGAAGAAGCGCGACAGCGCCGGCACATAAAGCAACAGAAGCTGCAGCCCCGAGGTGAGCAGCACTGCCCCCAGCAGCCAGGGGTTGGAGAAGGCGGCCACCTGGATCAGCGGTAAATCACTGCGGGCCGACAGGGCGTGGCCCATCTGGGCCAGACACAAGGTGGTGAACACCATCGTGGGCCAAGGCGCCTCGTGGCGGGCGGCATAGAGCATCAGGGCGATCACGATCACTGCGAACACCACACCGATGCGCAGGATGTAGCGGCCGATGCCGCGGGCAAAGATCGATTCGCCGGGCTCGGCGGGTGCCTTCTGCATCAGCCCCTGTTCCCCGGGTTCCAGGGCCAGGGCCAGGGCGGGAACACCATCGGTGACGAGGTTCATCCACAGGATCTGCAGGGGGGTGAGGGGTACCCCCACCAGCCCCAGCAGTGGCGCTGACGCGATGGTGATCAGTTCGCCCACATTGCTGCCGAGGATGTACTTCACGAAGCGGCGGATGTTGGCGTACACCAACCGCCCCTCCTCCACGGCACTCACGATCGTGGCGAAGTTGTCGTCGAGCAGCACCATGTCGGCCGCTTCCTTGCTCACCTCCGTGCCGGTGATGCCCATGGCCACGCCGATGTGGGCCTGCTTGAGGGCGGGGGCGTCATTGACGCCGTCGCCCGTCATGGCCACCACCTGACCATTGGCCTGCAGAGCCTTCACGATGCGCAGCTTCTGCTCGGGTGGCACCCGCGCATAGATGCTGCAGCGGGCCACCACCTGCTTGAGCTGGTCGTCATTGAAGCTCTCTAGCTCTCTTCCCAGCACCACTTCCCCATCGGCGGGGGCGAGGCCGATCGAAGCCCCGATGGCCCGGGCCGTGAGTGGGTGATCGCCGGTGATCATCACGGGTCGAATCCCCGCCTCGCGGCAGGTGGCCACCGCGGTGGCCACCTCCGGGCGCGCCGGATCGAGCTGGGCCATCAGACCGAGCAGCACCTGGGCATCGAGGTCATGGTCGGGGCTGGGGTGGTGCGGCGCGCAGGCGAAGGCCAGCACCCGCAGGCCCGAGGCGGCCAGATCACGGGCCTGCTGCAGCCACCACTGCCGCTGTTCCTCGGCCATGGGCACCACACCGCTGCCATCGATCCAGCGATCGCACAGGCCGATGATCACCTCCGGTGCACCTTTGCTGATCAGCAACCGACCGGAGTCGTTGGAGCATCCCCCCAGGGGCGATTGCAGCTCGCACTGGGGATCGTCGATCCAGACGGCCATCAGCTGCCGCTCGGAGCTGAACGGAATCTCCGCGGCACGCCGGTAGCGGCTGCGCAGCGCAAAACCATCAATGCCGGCTTTCGCGGCCACCACCACCAGGGCGCCTTCGGTGGGGTCGCCCAGGATGTCCCAGGTGCCATCGGCCTGGTTCTTGAGTTCGGCGTCGCTGCAGAGCACACCCGCCTGCAGCAGCAGCTCACGGGCTCCAGCGATGGCACCGGCATTGGCGCCGGCCGGTGCTTCCAGGGTGTCGGGGCTCAGGCTGCCGCTGGGCTCATAGCCCTGCCCACCAACGGCCACCCGCTCGGTACCCACGCGCAGCTCCTGCACCACCTGGCGGTTCTGGGTGAGGGTGCCGGTTTTGTCGGAACAAATCACGGTGACAGACCCCAGCCCCTCCACGGCCGGCAGGCGCCGGATCAGGGCGGCCCGGCGCACCATGCGCTGGGTGCCGATGGCCAGGGTCACGGTGATCACCGCCGGTAGGCCCTCCGGCACGATCGCTACCGCCATCGACAGCGACACCTCCAGCAGGTTGAGCAGGGGCTGGCCCATCAGCCAGCCCAGCAGCACCACCACCGCCACCAGCGCCAGGGCGCTGCCCACCAGCACCTTGGCCAGGCCATCGAGGCGTTCCTGCAGCGGCGTGCTCTCGCCGCCGGCGGTGTTGATCAGCTCGGCGATCTGCCCCAGTTCGGTGGCCATGCCGGTGGCGGTCACCACCGCCAGGCCCCGGCCGCGCACCACCTCGGTGCCCTGGAACAGGCAGTTCTGCCGCTCCAGCACGGGGGTGTCCGCCTCCAGCAGCAGCTCCGCCTGTTTGAACACCGCTTCGGCTTCGCCGGTGAGGGCCGCCTCACGCACCCCCAGGTCGGCCACCTCCAGCAGCCGGGCATCGGCGGGCACGCGATCACCCGCCTCCAGGCGGATCAGATCGCCCGGCACCAGCAGTTCGCTGGAGAGCCGCTGCCACTCCCCATCGCGCCGCACCTGCACCAGGGGCTGGGCCATGTCCCGCAGGGCCAGCAGCGCCTGCTGGGCCTTGCTCTCCTGCAGGTAGCCCAGCAGGCCATTGAGGATCACGATCACCAGGATGGCGATGGCGTCCTTGGGGAATTCCTGCTGGTGCAGCGACACCGCGGCGGACACCGCCGCCACCGCCAGCAACATGATCAGCATCACGTTGCTGAACTGATCCCAGAGGATCTCTAGGGTGCTGCGGCCGGGGCTCAGCTCCAGCTTGTTGGGGCCAATGTCTGCCAGGCGTCGGGCTGAGGCCGCCGTGCTCAGCCCCTGGTCGCTGCCCTCAAGCTGTTGCAGGCACTCTGGGCCGGGAAGGCTGTGCCAAGCGGTTTGTTGCGGACGCGACACCTGTGGGACCTGTTAACCAGAGGGTGATTTAAGAACAAAACAGTGCCGGCAGGGGCGTTAGGGAGTTTTGGGGTGGAGTGGGGCACCCTGTCTGGCGAAATGGTTGCAGCTGATACATCCCGGGGCTTGGAGATGTCGGACTGTGCCCTGGCGAACGTTGGAGAGGTTTCTCCCTTCCATGGTCCATGTCCCCATGGCTGGTGGTGGTCCTACCCCCCTGGCTGTTTTTGATCGATTTCGAACCAAGGCCCTCGCCAAGGTTCAGGAGCCTGAGCTCAAGCGTTATGCAGTGATGCTGCTGGCCTTCGGTGCAGGCCTGCTGCCCCTGATGGCGGGCTCCGCCAAGGCCGCCCTGGCCAAGGTGCCCACCGACGGCGCCGACACCCTGCTGATGCTGATGGGCTCAGCCCTGGTGCTGCTGATGACCCCCGGCCTGGCGTTCTTCTACGGCGGTTTCACCCGCGCCAAGAACGTGCTCAACACGATGATGATGAGCTTCTTCCTGATGGGGCTCATCGGTGTCGTTTGGGTTGTGGTGGGTTATTCCCTCGCCTTCGACACCGGCTTCAAGAGCCCCTTCATCGGTGGCCTGGGCCAGATGTGGCTCAATGGCGTGGGCGGTGAGCTGGGCGATGCCCCGCTGGCCGATGGCTTCGCCATCTCCGCCTCCTCGTTTGCCCTGTTCCAGGGCATGTTCGCGATCATCACCCCAGCCCTGATCTCCGGCGCCCTGGTGGAGCGCATCAACTTCAAGGCCTGGTTCTGGTTCTCGCTGCTGTGGAGCATCTTTATCTACTGCCCGATGGCCAAGATGGTCTGGGGTGGCGGCTACCTCGGCCCCTTCGGTGAGATCGGTGCCATCGACTTCGCTGGTGGCACCGTGGTGCACATCGCTGCCGGTGTCGGTGCCCTGGTGGCCACGGCCATCGTCGGCCCCCGCAGCACCTGGCCCGACAGCAAGCGTCCCCCCCACAACGTGCCGTTCATCTTGCTGGGTGCCGGTCTGCTGTGGTTCGGCTGGTTCGGCTTCAACGGCGCCAGCTACTTCGCCGCCAAGGGTGCGGGTTTCTCCTTCCTCACCACCACCCTGTCCGCGTCAACAGCGCTGCTCACCTGGTGCCTGATCGAGTGGTTCCGGGATGGCAAACCCACCGCCGTGGGTGCCGCCACCGGTGCCGTGGCCGGTCTGGTGGGCATCACCCCCGCCGCCGGTTTCGTCTACATGCCCCAGGCCTTCATCATTGGTGTGGCCACCGCCACCGCCTGCTACATCGCTGTGCAGGTGAAGGCCGCCATCCAGTTCGATGATTCCCTCGATGCCTATGCCGTGCACGGCGTGGGCGGCACCGTGGGGGCTCTGCTCACCGGTGCCCTGGCCGCTCCGGCCCTGGTGCCCGCTGATTACTTCCCCAAGTCGGCTGAAATCCTGGCCGCCGGTGGCAACGGTGCTCTGTTCGTGGCTCACGTGAAAGCCGTGCTGATCAGCTATGGCTTCGTCGGTGTTGGCACGGCCGTGATCCTCTGGATCGTGGGCGCCGTGGTGGGCCTGCGGGTCACCCCTGAGGAGGAAGAGCGTGGTCTCGACTTCGTCGCCCACGGCGAAGAGGCCTACGACCCGATGACCTACTGATAGGGCCCTGCCATGAAACAGATCACAGCTGTTGTGCGTCCCGGCAAGTTGGACGCCGTCAAGGCCGCCCTTGTGGCCATCGACGTGGTGGGCATGACCATCAACGACGTGCGCGGCTTCGGCCGCCAGAAGGGTCAGGTGGAGATCTACCGCGGCAATGAGTTCACGGTGGATTTCCTCTCCAAGATGCGGATCACCACCGTCGTCGCCGACGACAAGGTGGAAGCCGCCATCACCGCGATCACCGAGGCTGCGCGCACCGGTGAAATCGGCGACGGCAAGATCTTCATCACCCCCGTGGAAGAGGTGGTGCGCATCCGCACCGGCGACCGCGGCAACGCGGCCCTCTGAGGCCCGCTGCCCATGAGGCGATCAACCCCCGGCGTTCGCGCCGGGGGTTTTTTGTTGCGCCTGCAGCCGCCGCTCCAGCAGCAACAGCCCCACCACCGTGGTGCAGCTCACCATCAGCACCAGGGCCGAAAACTGCACCCCATTGATCACCCCCGCCGCCAGGGCGGTGCTGGCAAACACCAACCCCGGCAGGCCCCGGGGCATCAGGCCGTAGACCACCTGCCAGCGGTCGATGCCAGCCCGGCGGTCGGCGGCGCTGACCCCCAGGCCGCAGAGCAGTTTGGACGTCACCGCCAGCAGCAGCAGCAGCAACGCCAGCCCCCAGGCCTCGCTCTGCACCAGGGTTCCAGCCTGGATGCGCATACCCACGCTGATGAAATAGAGGGGCAGGAATACCTCCGAGAGCACCGTCAGCAGGCCCCCCAGCCGCTGCGGTTCCGGATGGAGCCGGTTGAGCAGCACGCCCCCCCACAGGGCCCCCAGCAGGGAGGTGAGGCCGCTCACCTCCCCGATCCAGGCCGACCCGATCAGCAGGATCAGCACCGCCAGGGGGCTTGCGGGTGCCGCACCGCCGCGGCGCCGCCACTGGCCCGCCGCCAGCAGGCTGAGCCCCGCCGCCGCCAGCCCCAGGGCCATGCCGCCCCAGCCCGGTCCGTTGTTCCAGTTGCTGCCCCCAAGGGCCACCGACAGGCTCAGCAGGCCAATGGCCGGCAGGTCGTCAAGCACCGACACCCCCACCAGCAACCGGCCCGAGGGGGTGCGCAGGGCGCCGCGCTGGGCCAGCAACCGCAGGGTGACCCCCGTGCCGGTGGCCGCCACGCAGGCCAGGCACAGCAGTGCGGTGGCCGGAGCCATGCCGAAGGCCTGGGTCAGCGGCCAGTAGCCCAACAGCGGGGCCAGACAGCTCAGGGCCACCAGGCGCAGGATGGTGCCGCGCCGGGAGGCCAGCAGATCGCTGCGCACCTCCAGGCCCACCTGGAAAAACAGTGTCAGCACCCCCAGCTCCGTGAGGCCGCTGATGGGTTGAATCGCCTCGAAGGGCAGCACCGTGTTGCCCAGCAGGAAGCCGATCACCAGCTCCACCACGATCGCCGGCACCGCCCAACGGGCCAGGGTGCCGGCGCTCATCCGGGCCAGGGCCAGCCCCACCAGCAGGATCAGCAGGGTGGTGAGAACGGTGGGGGATTGCAGGGGGATGCCTCCGCCGGGATCTACGGCTGGCTTTCAGTTTGTTCCGCAGCTTCTGGTGCTGCATCCATCGGCGCCCCCAGGGCCTTGCAGGCGCTGATCGGATCCACATCCGGAGCCACCCCCAGGGCCTTGCGCAGGGCGTCCATCTGGCTCACCGACTGCAGATCCAGGTTGGCGGCGGCCTGTTCGCAGGCCAGTTTCTGCAGGGCCTTGGGGTCGGGCGCGCGGCAGCTGGCCATGGCCAGCAGGGTGGCCAGCACCATCCCGGCCCGGGCGGCATGGTTCCCCAGGGCAGCGGGACGTGACGGCATCGGCGGCTTCGAGCTCATCCAAGTTCAACGCTAAGGAGATTGCTCGGTGCTGAGTCGCGTTGTTTCAAGGGAGCCCGTCAGAGCCCCTGCCTAGGAACGGCTCGGCAACCCCAAGACCCTCGAGATCCACCGATCCGATCATGCTCCGCAGGGCCCAACGGCACCCAGCGCACCACCCTGTAGGCCCAGGGCACCCGGGTGGTCACAACCGTGGGCTTTGATCTCTGATCATGGGCACAACCCGTGGCTTGATCCCGGCCTGATGCTCCCGTTCCATTGGCTCACCCAGACCATCGCCTTCGGCCTGGGGATCTCCTTCAGCCCGATCAACATCGCCCTGGTGGCGCTCCTTCTCCTGGGGGCCCAGCCCCTGCGCCGCTGCCTCACGTTCCTCACGGGCTGGATGCTGGCCAATGGCAGCGCCCTCGGGCTGGTGGTGGCGGTGGGTGGCCGCTTGAGCTGGGCTATGCACCTGGGCAGCCGCGGCCAAGTGCTGATCGACCTCATCGGTGCCGGGGCCTTGGTGGGCCTGGGGCTGTTTCAGCTCACGCCGGCGGTGGCCATCGGTGAGGAGAACTGGGCCATGCAATTGATGGGCAAGCTGCCGGAATTGGAGGCCCTGCCGCTGCTGGGGCTCGGCGCCGGTTGCGCCCTGGTGAGCCCTGAAAACCTGGTGTTTTACGTGAAAGAGGGGGGCATGCTGCTCACCAACCACACCAGCCTGCGAGGGGATGTGGAGGTGGGCCTGGTGTTCGTAGCGCTCACCACCTCCTTGCTGCTGCTGCCGCCGCTGCTGTGGCTCTGCACCGGTGAGCGCCTGCGGGCGCCACTCACCGCCCTCAACGACTGGCTGGTGCACCGGGCCGAATGGCTGGTGGGGGTGTTCGCCCTGCTGCTGGGCGCCTATCTCGGCTGGCAAGGCATCGAAGGCCTGCACCACATGGCCCTGATGGCCGCGGCCTAGGCCTGCCGCCGCTGGTGCCGCAGCGAATCCCCCAGGGCCAGTAGCAACAGCACCACCCCGATCAGGCCGCTGAGCCATTCCGGCACATGCCAGCCCCAGCGGCCGATTACCACACCGGTGAGCATCAGCAGACCCAGGGCGCCGATGGCGTAGTGGGCGCCGTGCTCCAGGTAAATCAAGTGATCCAGGGCCTTTTCACGGCTGAGCATCACCGTGAGTGAGCGAATGAACAGGGCCCCCAGGCCGAGGCCCGTGAGGATCAGCCCCAGGTCGGTGGTGATGGCGAAGGCGCCGATGGTGCCGTCGAGGCTGAACGAGGCATCCAGCAGCTCCAGATACACCAGGGAGGCAAAGCCGCTCTGGGCCGCTAGGCGACCCACGGCCGCCTCCTCGCCGCCGAAGTAATCCGCCAGGGAGGTGCTGAGGATCTGCAGCACCAGGCCAATCAGGCCAGCAAACAGCACGTCGCTGCGCAGGCTGGCCGGTAGGGCCCAGGCCACCACCATCAGGATCAGCAGCGCCAGGGCCACCTCCAACGAGGGCACGCGCCCGGCTCGGCTGAGGCGTTGCTCCAGCACCCCAACCCAGTGCAGGGTTTTGGCCTCATCGAGGAAGTAGCGCAGAAACACCATCAGCAGAAACATGCCGCCGAAGGCCAGGATCCGCGGCTCCGCCAGCTCCAGGAGTTCGTGGTAGCGCTCGGGGTGGTGCAGGGCCGCATCGAGGGCTTCTCCGAGGCCGATGCCCCCCGCCAGGCTCACCAGCAGCAGCGGGCCGAGGAAGCGCACACCGAACACCGGGATCACCAGGCCCCAGCTCAGAAAGAAGCGCTGCTGCCCTGGGGTGAGCTGCTCCAGCACGCGGGCGTTCACCACGGCGTTGTCGAAGGAGAGGCTGATCTCCAGGGCCAGCAGCACCAAGGTGATCCAGGTGGCCTGCAGGCCAGCGGGGCTGAGGCCGCCGTGGCTGCTGAACACGGCCACCAGGCCGATGGCGCAGCAGATCAGCGGGAAGCGCACGTAGCGCCCATAGCGCAGCAGGGAGGACATTGGGGTTGATCGGTCTCTCGAGCTTGCCTGCCCGTGGGGCGCCCCACGGGCCCTCGCCCTCAGATGAAATACATCGCCTGGGCCTGTTGCAGGGCATCCCGCTGCTCCAGCAGCTGGGCCAGGCTGGTGTGCTGGAGCCGCTCCAGGCGCTGCTGGCGCAGGCTGCCGGAGAGCTCCTGCAGCACCTGCAGTTCCGGGCTGGCGCCGCCGCCGACCGGGTCGCCGTTGGGCTCGCCATCGCCCTCCAGGCACTCCACCACCTCCGCCAGGCTGATGGCGGCCGCTGGCCGCGCCAGCTGGTAGCCCCCCCGGGGGCCGCGGCTGCTGCGCAGCAGGCCGGCCCGGCGCAGGCTGGCCATCATCTGCTCGAGGTAGCGCTCGGGAATGCCCTGGCGGGCGGCGATCTCCGCCACCTGCAGCCGCTCGCCGCTGGCCTCCACCCCGGCCAGCTCCATCAGGGCTAACAGGCCGTAGGTGGTTTTGGCGGCGAAGCCCAAGGGGTTGGCGTGGCACTGCCCCCAGTGTGCCAGGTAATCCCCGGCAACACGGTGGAGAATTGTTTTTTGCCCCTAGCGCTTGAGCTGGGCTCGTTTTTCGGCTGCCGCAGGCCAGGTTTCGGCGCTAATTCCGTAAATCCGATCAGTTCACCGGTGTATTGTGGTTGCGTCGTTGTCGCCGCCCGTTATGGAGGCCTTCCTCGCCGCCGCAGCGCAGCCCCAGGGCTTTCTCACCTTGGTGATCTTTGCGCTGGCGATCGTGCTGTTCGTCACCGGCTGGCTGGCGCCCGAGGTCACCGGTCTGCTGGCGGCGGCGCTGCTGGTGGCCTGCAAGGTGCTCAAGCCCGATGAGGCGGTGCAGGGCTTCGGCAGCCCGGCTCTGATCACGCTGATGGGTCTGTTTGCCCTGTCGGCGGGTCTGTTCCGCAGCGGCGGTCTGGATCGCCTGCGGGCCCTGATCGCCAGCGATGCCGTGCGTACCCCTCAGCGGATGATCACCCTGATGGTGGGGGTGGTGGCGCCCATTTCGGGCTTTATCCCCAACACGCCGATCGTGGCCACCCTGCTGCCGGTGGTGGAGAGCTGGTGCCATCGCCGCGGTGTGTCGCCCTCCAAGGTGCTGCTGCCGCTGTCGTTTGCCACGGTGCTGGGGGGCACCATCTCGCTGCTGGGCACCTCCACCAACCTGCTGGCCAGTGATGTGAGTCGTCAGCTGGGTTTCGGCCCGCTGGAGCTGTTCAGCTTCACCGCCATCGGTGTGCCCGTGTGGCTGTTGGGCAGCCTCTACATGCTCTGGGCCTCCGATCGCCTGCTGCCCGATCGTGGCCTCGATGACGGCGATCTCCTGGGCTCCCTGGCCCGGGAGGGTTACCTCACCGATGTGCTGATTCCGGAGGGATCGGAATTGGTGGGCCAATCGCTGCACCGCAGCCGCCTGCAGCGCCGCTTCGATATCGACGCCCTGGAGCTGCACCGCGGTGATCAGACCATCAGCGCCCCCCTGGCGGATGTGACCCTCCAGGCCGGAGATCGCCTGCTGCTGCGCTGCAACCGTGAAAACCTGCTGCGCCTGCAGCAGGAGCACACCGTGACCCTGGCCGCCGTCGGCGACGAGGACAAGGATGTGCGCGAATTGGCTGGCGGGATCGATTCCCCGATGCGGGTGGTGGAGGTGCTGCTGCCCAACGGCTCCACCATCACCGGCACCAGCGTGCGCGATCTGCGCTTTCGCCAGCGCTACAACGCCACCCTGCTGGCGGTGCGCCGGGGCAACCAGGTGCTGCGGGAGCTATTGGGCCGCGTGGTGCTGCAGGCCGGCGATGTGCTGCTGCTGCAGGCCCCCCTCGATGCCATCCGGGGCCTGCAGGCCAACAACGACCTGGTGCTGCTGGATGAGCTGGAGAAGGACATGCCCACCACCAGCCGCAAGGGGGTGGCGGTGCTGGTGGCTGCCCTGGTGATCATCCTGCCGCTGTTCAAGCTGCTCAACCTGATGGCGGCGGTGCTGCTGGCGGTGGTGATCATGGTGGCCACCGGCTGCCTGCGCCCCGGGGAGCTGCAGCGTTCGATCCGCTGGGACGTGATCCTGCTGCTGGGCTCCCTCTCCTGCTTCAGCGCCGCCATGCAGAAAACCGGCCTCGCCCAGGCCCTGGCCACCGATCTGCTGCACGGCCTGCAGGGCTGGCCTGCCTACGGCGTACTGCTCGTGGTGTTCGTGCTGGCTCAGCTGTTCACCGAAGCCCTCAGCAACGGCACCACGGTGGTGCTGCTGATGCCGATCGCCACCGCCATCGCCCAGGGGCTCAACCTGCCGCCGATGGCGTTCATCTTTGCCATCACCATCGCCGCCAGCCAGAGCTTCCTCACGCCCATCGGCTACCAGACCAACTTGATGGTCTATGGCCCCGGTCGCTATCGCTTCCTCGACATGGCCCGTTATGGGGCGCCGCTGACCATCGGCCTGGCCCTGATCGTGCCCTTCCTAATCTGCCGCTACTTCGGCCTCTGAGGTTCGCCATGGGGCGTCGCCCCCGCCGCACCCAAACCTGGCTGCGCTGGCTGCGGCAGCGGTTGCTGTGGCTCTGGCACCACGAGGGCAGCCACGGCCAGCGGGCCCGCGGCCTGGCCGCCGGGGTGTTCACCGGTTGCTATCCGTTTTTCGGCCTACAGATCGTGCTGGGGGTTGGGCTGGCCAGCCTGGTGCGCGGCAACCATCTGCTGGCGGCCGCCGGCACCTGGATCAGCAACCCGATCACCTCCTTGCCCCTCTACTGGTTCAACTACCAGGTGGGCAGCTGGCTGATGGGGCCAGGCCCGGGCTTCCCTTCCCTGCAGCAGGTGCAGGAGCAGGGCCTGTGGGACCTGGGCCTCGCCTTCACCAGCCGCCTGATGCTGGGGTCCACCCTGGTGGGGGTGATCAGTGCCCTGCTGCTGGGCGGCGGCTACTGGTGGATGCTCAAGCGGCGCCAGCGCCGGCGGCATCGCAACGCCTAGGCCTGCGGTTCCGTGCTGCCGTTAGGCAGGCGCTTCCAGCCCGCCAGCACGCCAAGGATGTCGGCGGCACTCACCAGCCCCACGAAGGCGCCGAATTCATCCACCACCACCCGCACTGAGGTGCGATCGCCGCGGCGGAAGGTGGTGAGTAGGCGATCGGCCCGGATCATCTCCGGCACGTACTGCGGCGGATCGCACAGCTCGCTCACCAGCTTGTGGCCATGGCCCCGCAGCAGTTCTTCGAGGGCCTCCTCACGGCTCTGCACCCCCAGCACCTCATCCACCTCCTGGCCCAGCACCACCCACCAGGCGTCCTCCGGGGCCTCCAGGATCTGCTGGTGCACCGTCTCCAGGCTGGCGTCCCCCGCCAGGGAGGGGGTGGCCACCCGGGAGGTCATCAGATCGCGGGCGGTGAGGTCGTTGAGGGCGAACACCTTGCCGATCATCGCCGCCTCATCCGCCTCGATCTGCCCCTGCTGGGAGCCGAGCCGCGCCATCAGGTGAATCTCCCGCTCATTGGTGGTGAGCTCCGCTTCGGCGGTAATCGCCGGCATCAGCTTCTCCAGCAGCAGCAGCAGCGGCAGGGTGAGCCGTTCCACCAGCAACAGCACCCGGGCACTCACCAGGCTGATGGGCATGGCAAAGCTGCTCCCGATCGCCTTGGGCAGGATTTCGGCGAACAGGATCACCAGCAGCGTGAACAGCGCATTGAACGCGATCAGGCCGGCGGCGCCGCCGTAGCTGGTGTGAAACACCTCATCAGCCTTGGCCCCCAGCAGCATCGAGCCGGAGATGTTGAACAGGTTGTTGGCCACCACCAGCAGGGCCAGGGCCCGGCCCGGCCGTGCCTTGATCCGCTCCAGGGCCCGTGATCCCGGCACCCGCTGCTGGGTGAGGGTGTGCACCTGGATCGGCCCGACGGTGAGGATCGCCGCCTCCACCCCCGTGGCGATCGCTGAACCCACCAGGATCACCGCCGCCAGGACGGTGAGCACAACGATTGGGTTCATGGGGGCTGGAATGCTGCGTCTTGGACCGGACCATACCTACGGTTGCTGGATTCCACCCAGCCCGGCCGGATGAGCTCCGCCAGCCCAGCCAATCCCCTCAAGGCACTGCAGCAGTGGCGCCATCAGCTCACGGTGCCCCAGTTCACCGTGGTCACCGGACTGCTGGTGATCCTGGTGGGCACGTTTCTGCTGGCCTCACCCCTCTGCTCCACCGACGACGTGGGCCTCTGGCAGGCGCTGTTCACCGTCACCTCGGCGATCACGGTGACCGGTCTCTCGATCATCGTGGTCGACCGCGACCTCACCCTGCTGGGCCAGATCGTGCTGGCGGGCCTGATCGTCACCGGCGGCCTCGGCCTGATGGCGATCACCACCTTCCTGCAGGGCTTTGTGCAGGGGCGCTCCGGCCTGCGCCACCGGCTCGACAAGGGCCGCGCCCTCGATGAATTCGGCGTGGGCGGCATCGGCCCCACCTTCAACAGCATCCTGGTGACGGCCTTCTGCGTGATGGGCCTCGGGGCGGTGACCCTCTACGCCTTCGGCTTCACCGACATCAGCAACCCGTTGCAGCGCCTCTGGGCCTCGCTGTTTCACGTGATCAGCGCCTACAACAACGCCGGCTTCGGGCTCTGGGAAGACAACCTCGTCGACTACCGCGACAACCCCGTGGTCAACGGGGTGATCGCCTCCATGATCGTGATCGGCGGCATTGGCTGGCGGGTGATCAATGATCTCTGGGTCAATCGCCTGCGCTTGCAGCGGCTGCGGCGCCTGAGCCTGCACACCCGCCTGGTGCTGCGCACCACGGCCCTGTTGATTGTGCTGGGCTGCCTGGGGCTGCTGGTGACCGAGCACTTCGGCTACGAAGCCACTGCCCTGGGCAATCTCCAGCTTTGGCAGAAGCTGCAGATCACCCTGTTCCAATCGATCACCACCCGCACCGCCGGCTTCAACACGATTCCGCTCACGGCGGAAACGATCACCGATGCGGGCCTGCTGCTGATGATCCTGCTGATGTTCATCGGCGCCAGCCCCGGCGGCACCGGTGGCGGCATCAAGACCACCACCTTCGCCATCCTGATGGGGGCCACCCGCTCCACCCTGGAGGGCCGCAGCGATGTGCTCTTGCATCGCCGTCAGATCCCTGATTCCACGGTGCTGCGCGCTGTAGGGGTCACCCTGGCGTCGCTGCTCTTCGTGGTGCTGATGGCCCTGCTACTGGGGATCGGCCCCACCGCCGAGGGCTTGCCGGGCCACCAGAGCTACAGCTTCCTGGAGAAGTTGTTCACTTGTGTATCCGCCTTCGGCACCGTGGGCCTGGATGTGGGGGTCACCGCCAACCTCAACCGCTGGGGCCAGCTGGTGCTCATGGTGGGCATGTTTGTGGGGCGGATCGGCATCCTGCTGCTGCTGTCGGCCCTCTATGGCAGCCGCCCCCAGGCCCGGGTGGGCTATCCCCGTGAGGACCTCTACGTTTAAAAGCATCCATTCATGGCGAGACGTTCGGGAGCAGCGGAATGACGCAGTGGTGGCAGTGGAGTGGTGAAGAGGGCGCCGGCCGCGGCGGCTTCGCGGTGATCGGGGTGGGGCGCTTCGGCTCTTCCGTGTGCGCCGAGCTGTTGCGTGCCGGTGCCGAGGTGCTGGCGGTGGACAACAGCCAGCGCGCCATCGACGAATTACGCCAGATTGACCCGGCCATCGAAGCCCGGGTGGTGGACTGCACCGATGAGGAGGCCCTGCGGGCCGCCGGCGTGCTCGACCTGGAGACCGTGGTGGTGGCCATGAGCGAGCCGATCGAGGCCAGCATCACCGCCACGCTGATCTGCAAGGACGCCCCCGGCTCCCGCGTGAAGCAGGTGATCGCCCGCGCCACCAGCGACCTGCACGTGAAGATGCTGCAGCGGGTGGGCGCCGATCGGGTGGTGTTCCCCTCCAAAATGATGGGCCGGCGGCTGGGCGCGGAGCTGGTGCGCCCCAACCTGCTGGAGCAGCTGCGCCTCGATGACCGCAGCTGCATCGAGGAGATCAAGGTGCCCCAGGCCTTCGTGGGCCACACCCTGCGCGACCTCAACCTGCGCAAGCACTACAACGTCAACGTGCTGGCGGCCGGCCCCGCTGGTCAGCTGCAGGTGAACCCGCCCGCCTCCCATGTGCTGGAGGAGGGGGAGTTGCTGGTGGTGATCGGCCTCGAGGAAGCCCTGCGCAATCTGCCCGGCAGCTAGGGCGCCGGTGCGCGATCCCACACGGTGGCCGCACCAATCCCAACGGCAATCAGCACTCTGTTGGCGGCCGTCGGCCAGCGGCGCTAGCCAGGGATGTGCCTTGTGTCAGGAGGCCGTCCTTGGCCACCACCCTTGCTCCAGAGCTGCCGCCGCCGCTGCGGGAGAGCGGCCAGCGGGAGGTGTTCTGCGGGCTCACCTCGATCGTGTGGCTGCATCGGCGCATGCCCGATGCGTTCTTCCTGGTGGTGGGCTCGCGCACCTGCGCCCACCTGATCCAGAGCGCCGCTGGCGTGATGATCTTCGCCGAACCCCGCTTCGGCACCGCGATCCTCGGGGAGCGCGACCTGGCCGGTCTGGCGGATGCCAATGAGGAGCTGGATCGCCTGGTGGCCCAGCTGCTGGAGCGTCGCCCTGAGATCCGCACCCTGTTCCTGGTGGGCAGCTGCCCCAGCGAGGTGATCAAGCTCGATCTGGCCAAGGCCGCTGAGCGCCTCAACCGCCAGCACGGCGGCCAGGTGCGGGTGCTCAATTACAGCGGTAGCGGCATTGAAACCACCTTCACCCAGGGGGAGGACGGTGCCCTGCAGGCGTTGATTCCGCTGATGCCCAAGGGGGAGGAGCGCCAGCTGCTGATCGTGGGCACCCTGGCCGATGCGGTGGAAGACCGGCTGGTCGGCCTGTTCCAGCGGCTCGGCATCGAGCGGGTGGTGAGCCTGCCGCCGCGGCGTTCCACCGAGCTCCCCAGCGTGGGCCCCGGCACCCAGCTGCTGCTGGCGCAGCCGTTTCTCAGCGGCACAGCCCGGGCCCTGATCGACCGTGGCGCCAGCCTGATCCGCGCCCCCTACCCCTTTGGTGTGGAGGGCAGCCACGCCTGGATGGCCGCGGCGGCCGCCGCCTTCGGGGTGGCCCCCGAGCGGGTGGCGGAGCTGCTCGATCCGCTGGTGGAGCGGGGCCGGCGGGCCTTGGCTCCGCTCCGGGAGACGTTGGCGGGGAAACGGCTCTTCCTGTTGCCCGATTCCCAGCTGGAGATCCCCCTGGCCCGGTTCCTGAGCCGTGAATGCGGCATGGAGCTGGTGGAGGTGGGCACGCCTTACCTGGATCGCCAGTTGATGGCTGAGGAGTTGGCGCTCCTGCCCGCCGGCACTCAGATCAGCGAAGGTCAGCACGTGGAGAACCAGCTGCTGCGTGTGCGTGCCCAGCGGCCCGACCTGGTGGTCTGCGGCCTGGGCCTGGCCAACCCCCTGGAGGCCGAGGGCATGGCCACCAAGTGGTCGATCGAGTTGGTGTTCAGCCCCATCCACGGCATCGACCAGGCGGCGGACCTGGCGGAGTTGTTTGCCCGTCCCCTGCGCCGCCGCGCCGCCCTGAGCTTTGCCTGATGGAACTCACCCTCTGGACCTATGAAGGCCCCCCCCACGTGGGGGCCATGCGCATCGCCGCCTCGATGGAGGGGGTGCACTACGTGCTGCATGCCCCCCAGGGGGACACCTACGCCGATCTGCTGTTCACGATGATCGAGCGGCGGGATCGCCGTCCGCCCGTGACGTACACCACGTTCCAGGCCCGCGACCTGGGGGGCGACACCGCCGAGCTGGTGAAGCGCTCGATTGCCGATGCGGTGGCGCGCTTCCAACCCGAAGCGCTGCTGGTGGGGGAGAGCTGCACGGCCGAACTGATCCAGGACCAACCCGGTGCCCTGGCGGCCGGCATGGGCTTCGGCGACCTGCCGATCGTGAACCTGGAGCTGCCCGCCTACTCCAAGAAAGAGAACTGGGGTGCCGCTGAAACCTTCTACCAATTGGTGCGCAACCTGCTCAAGCCGCAGCTGCCGCCCCCCGGTAGCCCCAAGCCCGACCCCAGCCGCTGGCGCGCCGAAGGGCGACGCCCGCGGGTGAATCTGCTGGGGCCGTCGCTGCTGGGCTTCCGCTGCCGTGATGACGTGCGGGAGGTGACCCAGCTGCTGGCCGGCTATGGCATCGATGTGGCGGTGGTGGCCCCCCTGGGGGCGCGGCCCGCCGACCTGCAGCGCATCCCCAGCGCCGATGCCAATGTCTGCCTCTACCCCGAGGTGGCGGGTACCCTCTGCAGCTGGCTGGAGCGCCAGTTCGGCATGGCCTGCGCCAGCACCGTGCCCATCGGCATCGGCGCCACCGTGGCCTTCCTGCGGGAGCTGCATGGGCTGCTGGATCTGGAGCTGCCGGCCGATCTGCAGCCTGGGCCCGATGGGGTGTGTGCGGCGGAGCGCCGTTCACGGCTGCCTTGGTACTCCCGGTCGGTGGATTCCACCTACCTCACCGGTAAGCGGGTGTTCATCTTTGGCGACGCCACCCACGCCATCGCCGCCGCCCGCATCGCCAGCCGTGAGCTGGGCTTCGCCGTGGTGGGCCTGGGCAGCTACAGCCGCGAACAGGCCCGGGAGGTGCGTGCCGCCGCCAAGGAACTGGGCCTGGAGGCCCTGATCAGCGACGACTACCTCGCCGTGGAGGCGGCCATCGCCGAGGCGGCCCCCGAGTTGGTGCTCGGCACCCAAATGGAGCGCCACAGTGCCAAGCGCCTGGGGATTCCCTGCGCGGTGATCAGCGTGCCGCTGCATGTGCAGGATGTGCCCGCCCGCTACGCGCCGCAGATGGGCTGGGAGGGGGCCAACGTGATCTTCGACAGCTGGGTGCACCCGCTGATGATGGGTCTGGAGGAACACCTGATCGGCATGTTCCGCCACGACTTCGAATTCGTGGATGGCCACCGCAGCCACCTGGGCGATGGGCCCCCCGCCGCTGCTCCATCCCAGGGGGAGCTGGCCGGCTCAGATCCGGCGCCGGTGTTGGGCCTGCACTGGAGCGCCGAAGGTGAGGCGGAACTGGCCAAGATTCCCTTCTTCGTGCGCGGCAAGGTGCGCAAGAACACCGAGGCCTTTGCCCGCGAGCGCGGCCTGGAAGTGATTGACAGCGAAGCGCTGTATGAGGCCAAAGCGCATTTCAGTCGATGATGCGGATGTTTCGTCGGTTTGTGTTCGGATTTGGGTCCAGTCGTAGCCCTGAGTGCTGTCAGGCACTGGTCCTTCCACTGGCACGTCCATTGGCACATCCACTGGCACTGAGTATTCCTGCTCAGGTATTGCTACTTAGGCTGGTTGTGTTCAATTCCCCATCCACCAATCCCCGACTGTTTCGCTTTGCACGCCAGCTCCTGCAGGGGTGCCATCGGAGAGATTGGATGGAGATGGATTCGTGCTCCAGCTTTGGCTGGGGCCATCCCCTTGCCCTTGGTTCGTTTGTATGACCACCACGCTTACCCGTCCCGATGGCGAGGGCAGTGTTCAGGTGCACCAGGAGGCTGGTCTTCAGATTGAGGAAGGCGCCCTGGTGATTGCCGTGTATGGCAAAGGGGGCATCGGCAAGAGCACCACCAGCTCCAATCTGTCGGCCGCCTTCTCCAAGCTCGGCAAGCGGGTGCTTCAGATCGGTTGCGATCCCAAGCACGACAGCACCTTCACGCTCACCAAGCAGATGGTGCCCACGGTGATCGACATTCTCGAAACCGTGGACTTCCACACCGAGGAACTGCGGCCAGAAGATTTCGTGTTCGAAGGCTTCAACGGCGTGCAGTGTGTGGAATCCGGTGGTCCGCCGGCGGGCACCGGTTGTGGTGGCTATGTCACCGGGCAGACGGTGAAGTTGCTCAAGGAGCATCACCTGCTCGAGGACACCGATGTGGTGATCTTTGATGTGCTCGGTGATGTGGTGTGTGGGGGCTTTGCCGCGCCGCTGCAGCACGCCGACTACTGCCTGATCGTGACGGCGAATGATTTCGATTCGATCTTCGCCATGAATCGGATCATCGCCGCCATCCAGGCCAAGGCCAAGAACTACAAAGTGCGGCTCGGTGGCGTGGTGGCCAACCGCTCCAAGGACACCGACCAGATCGACCGTTTCAACGAGCGGGTGGGCATGAAGACCATGGCCCACTTCCCCGACCTCGACGCCATCCGGCGTTCACGCCTCAAGAAGTGCACCATCTTCGAGATGGAAGCCACCCCCGAGGTGGAGGCCGTGCAGAACGAATACCTGCGGCTGGCCCAGTCGATGCTGGAGAACGTGAAGCCCCTGGATGCTGAGTCGCTCAAGGATCGCGAGATCTTCGACCTCCTCGGCTTCGATTGATCCGGCCGGAGTTTCTCCCCGGCTTTCTCCTTGAGCTGTCTCCCCAGACTTCTCTCCAGGGGTGGTACCACTCACAGCGGAGTTTCGTACCACCCTTGGAGGGGCTTCGCTTAGGCCAGACCCACCAGCTTCATCGATTCCTCCCACACCCCCTGGGCGGTTTCGGGGTTGCTGGCCTTGTCGGAGAGCTCCTGGCTGAACTGCTTGCCGCCCTGTGTCTGGCGATTGCCCCAGCTCCAGTGCACCCCGGAGGCCCCGAAGGCGGGATCGGCCACCACCTGGGCCACCCGCTCGCCCGCCAGGGCCTGGCTCACATAGCCACCGGTGATGTTCTTCTGGAACCAGGGGAAGATCTTCTGGAAGGCCCGCGGCGTGTTGCGGAACAGGGGGGTGTCCGCCACGCAGCCCGGGTAGAGCGAGCTGAACACGATGCCGGTGGAGCCGTGCAGACGTCGGTGCAGCTCCTGGGTCGTGATCATGTTGCAGAGCTTGCTGTCCTTGTAGGCCTTGCCGGGCTTGAACGGCTTGCCGTTGGCCATGGCGATCGGGGCCTTGAAGCCCGCTTTGAAGCCGCTGAGATCCCCCAGGTCCGCCGGGGCGGGGATGGGGATCTTGCCCCCCAGCTCCTTGGAATTGGCGGTGACGGTGCCGAGGATCACCACCCGCTTGGAGGGGTGTTGGGAGGCCTGCAGCTGCGGCAGCAGCAGCTGGACCAGCAGGAAGTGGCCCAGGTGGTTGGTGGCCATCGAGAGCTCGTAGCCCTGGGGTGAGCGCTCGGGTTGCTTCAGGCGCGGCTTGTACACCGCCGCATTGATCACCAGGGCATCGAGGCCGAAGCCCAGGGAGTCGACCAGGGTCTCCACGGCCACGCGCACGCTCTCGAGATCCCCCAGATCCATGCGGATGTGGTGCAGGCGATCGCGGGGGATCCCCAGACCATCGGCGGCTTCGGCGGCCCGGATGGGGTCGCGGTTGGCGGTGACCACGGTCCAGCCGCGATCGATCAGGGCCTTGGTGGCGTTGAGGCCCACCCCCGAGGTGGTGCCGGTGATCAGAACCGCGCCGGGGGCGCCGCCAGCGCTGGGGCTGCTGCTGCTGGAGCTGGTGACGCTGCTGACCATGGAGCCCGACGTTCGGCGGGCAACAACTTAGTGAGTGGCCTGGGGCTGGGCGCCGTTGCCTCCGGGCTGCTCAACAGTTGGAAATGGCGTGTTCGCTTGCGCCTGCGGTTGTTTCCACACCACGCGCATGCGGTTGGGGGCGATCCACTGGTCCTGCTCTTGGATCAGCTTCTGCTCACCACCGGTGCTGAACAGCTGATCGAAGCGATGCTGGGCCTTGAGCAATTTGGCCTGTTGAATGTCGAGCACCGCCCGGATCTCGCCATAGCGGTCGAGGCGCTCCTGGTAGGCCCCCGCCAGGCGGGCCAGGCTCACCAGGGCCACCAGGCCGATGCCCAACTTGAGGCTCAGGCCGATCAGGCTGCAGATCAGCTCCTGGCCAGGGGTGGAGGGGCGCAGTGCGGTGTTGGCCAGCGTGGTCTCGCCCTGCTGCTCACCCTGCTGCTCGGATGGCAGCGCGAATGGCAGGTTGCTCACGGGCGCAGCGGGACTCAGCTGCGTGGCCCTGCGGTCTCTGGTGTGTCCGGTGCTCCGGCCGGCTCGACCACCTGGGCTGGGGCGGCGGGCGGCAGCGGTGGCGGAGCGGGTGAGACTCAAGGCCAGAGCGAAGGAGTGCGACCCGCTTGTAGCAGGCCGCAACCCCTCTGCCAAGGGATCAGGCGCGATAGAGGCTGGCGGCCAGACGCACGGCGAGCACACCGGCGTGGGCGGCCACCACCAGGGCAATCAGCACTTCAGCCTGGGTGATCGACGTCATGGCCTGAATCCAAAGCACACAGCAGTGGCATTCTCCTCCGCACCACCAGGCTTGGCAGCTCCCTGCGGCGCCCCTGTCACAGCTCGATACCCGGATCCCGCCGCCCGTGGCTACGGTCTGCGGCTGTTGCCGGCCCCGGCTGTGACGTCCAGCACCCCTGATGCCGCCCGTCAGCCCGCTGCCACGGTGCTGATCGGCCCCGATCAGGTGCGCAGCCGCAGCCTGGCTCCGCTGGAGCAGTGGTTCAGCCTGGAACCCCAGGCGCTGCTGGCCCGCAGCGGCCAACTCAGCCTGGAGTTTGCGTGGTCGCGACCGGACGACGACCCCCGCGAGCTCTCCGAGATTCCGGAGCTGCGCCTCTGGAGCCTGCGGGCCGATGCCCTTTGCCCCTGGCTGCCCCTGCTGCTGGATCGCGGCAATGGCCAGCTCACCCGCCACGTGGCGATGCTGCTGCCGCATCAGTTCAGCCGCACCGAGGGGATTCGCTTCGCCCCCGACAGCCTGGAGCTGTGGATGACCCATCGGCTGTTCCTGCTGGATCACTGGTGCCGCAGCCATGGGCTCAACGCCCGCGGCAACCTCGAGCAGATGGCGGCGGTGCTCGGTTTCGAACTGGATGGCAGCTTCTGGCAGGGGCTCGATTAGCCCAGCGCCAGCTGCACGGCCCGGCGCAGGCCATCCACCGCCAGCAGCGCGCACAGCGCCCGCAGCAGCCACACCAGCTGGCTTTCGCTCACCCGCTGCAGCCGCGCCGCCGCCCATTGGGAGGCCAGGGCCGCCGTGCCCCCTAGCAGCAATCCAATTCCCAGGTCGGCGCGTCCATCGCTCCAGAAGGTGAGCGAGGCGGTGGCGGCGGAGGCGCACACCGCCAGCGTGCTGAGCCGGATGGCCTGGTACACCCGCAGCTTGAGCCCCTGCACCATCAGCGGCACCATCACCAGGCCGCCTCCGACCCCCAACAGCCCGCTCGACCAGCCCGCCACCAGCCCCACCGCGGCCAGGCCGGCCAGGGGCAGTGCCGCCACGCTCTCCGGCTGATCCTGGGGTGGCCGGATCACCACGGCGATCACGGCATACATCAGGCCCTGCAGCGCCAGCAGCTGCCAGCCCTGCAGTCCGTTGCCGGCCTGGCTGAACACCAGCGAGCCGGCGATGGCGCCACCGCAGATGCAGCCCAGGGCGGGTGTTGGCACCGCGCCGCTACGCAGGTGGGCCCAGCTGCCCCCCATGGTGGTGGGCACGATCGCCAGGGTGCTGGTGGCCAGGGCCTGATGGGGCGAGAGCCCGATCCACAGCAGCAGCGGTGAAAAGATCAGGCCACCACCGATGCCCAGCAGGCCCGACAGCAGCCCCGCCAGGATGCCCAACGGCAGCAGCGGCAGCAGATCCCAGGGCACGCGGCCGCCGACACGATTGGCTCCAGCATCCCCCATCACCCCGAGCTCCCCCGTGCCCTGGCGCTGGATCCCACCGAACACTGCTGCGGGAGCCACCCAGATGGCGATCGACCGCTGGATGCTCGACCAGCTGGAGGCGGGCGGCTCCCCCTGCCTGCGCCTCTACCGCTGGAGCCGGCCCACCCTCTCCCTGGGGCGCCACCAGCGCCGCCTGGAACCCCATTGGCAGGCGTTGGCCGAGCAGGGGCTGCTGGAGCTGGTGCGGCGCCCCAGCGGCGGCCGCGCCGTGCTGCACGCCGGTGAGCTCACCTATGCCCTGGCCTGCCGCCCCACCAGCGCCAACCGCGCGCAGGCCTACCGCGTCTGCTGCCATTGGTTGCAGGACGCCTTTGCACGGGCGGGTCTGCCCCTGGCCTTCGGTGGCGGTGCCGCCGGCAGCTCCTTCGGCGAGGCTCAGCAGCGCAGCAGTTGTTTCGCCACCGCCACCGCCGCCGACCTGGTGCACAGCGACGGCACCAAGCGCATCGGCAGTGCCCAGCTCTGGCGCGGCCCGCACCTGCTGCAGCACGGCAGTCTGTTGCTGACGCCACCGGCCCCCCTGTGGCAGTCGGTGTTCGGCGGTGCTCCCCCTGCCCTGGCACCGCTGCCCTGGGATTCCTGCGCCCTGGAGCAGGCCTTGCGCCACAGCGCTGAGCAGGCCCTGTGCGACGGCGGGCTGGTGGAGCAGCCCCTCAGCCCTGAGGAATGCCAGCAGATCGAACGGATGGCGCCGCTCTGATCGGCGGGGGCGTGCGGCCTGCGGCCTATTCGCCGCTGGCTTCGATCGCCCGGGCCACCGCCGGCAGCCCCATGCCCAGGGGGTAGACCCCCTGGCGCCGGGCCGCCTCGAGGATCGGCGCCGGCAGGTGCACCCGCAGCCGCTCCAGCACCCGCTCCGCCAGGTCGGGCCGTTCCAGGGTGCCGCTGGGCAGGCCGGCGGGGCTGAGCACCAGCAACCGCGGCGTGTCGGGTTGATCGAGTTGCAGCACCGCCTGCCACAGGGGGGCGTCGTCGCGGATGCTGGGCAACTGATCGAGGGGCTGCAGGTGGTCGCCGATGCGTTCGCTGTCCCAGCGCTGCACCGGCAGCGTCTGTAGGGGGGCATCGCTGATGGTGCCGCGCCAGCGGCCCTGGTCGGTCACCAGCAGCCAGTCCGCCAGCCCCTGGCTGTCCTGCAGCCGTAGGCGGCTCAGGTCCCGCAGGCTGGCGCTGGACTCCAGCACCCGGTAGCGGCGCTGGGCGGCATCGCGCACCTTCAGCTCCCGCAGCACCGCCTGCAGGGCGAGCAGTTGGGTCTGGTTGCGGGCGGCCCCCAGGCCAAACCAGCCCAGCAGCATCAGCCACAGGCCACCGGCACTGCCGCCCCGCAGCAGCAGCACCACCCCCAGGCCGATGGCCAGCAGCGAGAGGAAGCGGCCGCTGGCGGTGGCCACTTGAATGCCTTTGCGCTGGCTGCCGGTGACCTGCCAGACCAGTGCCTTGAGGATCAGGCCCCCATCCAGGGGTAGACCCGGCAGCAAATTGAACAGGGCCAACAGCAGGTTGAGCCCCGCCAGTTCATTCACCATGGCGCCGAGCAGCGGCGAGGCATGGGCGGCCCCATGGCTACTGGCCAGCAGCAGCACCGCCAACAGCAAGCTCACCGCCGGGCCTGCGGCCGCCACCTGCAGAGCCCCCAGGGCGGTGGGGCATTCGCGCTCCACGCTGGCTACGCCCCCCAGCAGAAACAGGGTGATGCTGCGCACCTGCACCCCCTGGCGGAGCGCCACCAGGGAATGGCCTAGCTCGTGCAGCAGCACCGAGACGAACAGCAACAGCGCCGTGAGCAGACCCACCCCCCACAGCAGGGGGGCACCGATGGCCGCCTGGCTCAGCTGGCGGCTGAACTGCTGCTGGAAGGCCACCGTGGCCAGGGCCAGGATCACGAACCAGCTCGGGTGGATCCGCAGGGGGATGCCGCGGATGCTCAGCAGCTGCCAGCCTTCTCCCACGCACCCGCGCCCAATGCCACGATCCTAGAAAGATCGGCCCCGTTCGGCCTTCCGCCATGCCGCTGCAGCCGCCCACACCCCGGCCCTGGCTGAAGGTGTGTGGCCTGCGCCAGCCCGCGCAGGCGGCGGCGGTGGCTCGGCTGGGGGCCGATGCCATCGGTGTGATCGCCGTGCCTGCCTCACCCCGTTGGCTCGAGCCCGAGGCCCGGGAGCCCCTCTTTGCGGCCGTGGCCCAGGCCAACCCCCTGTGCTTGGGGGTGCTGGTGGTGGCGGATCCCGACGATGCCCTGCTGCCGCAGCTGCGGCAGGAGCGGGGCCATCGGGTGCTGCAGCTGCATGGCTCCGAATCGGTGCAACGCTGCCGGCAGCTGCGTCAGGCCCTGGGGCCGGAGCTGCTGCTCTGGAAAGCCCTGCGCATCCGCAGCCCGCACGATCTCGAGCGGGCCCAGGCCTATGCCGGTTGTGTGGATGCTCTTCTGCTGGATGCGTGGGTGCCGGACCAGCTGGGGGGCACGGGCCATCGCATCCCGATCGACTGGCTGGAGGGGTTCCGCCCGGCGCTGCCCTGGTGGCTGGCCGGTGGGTTGAGCCCGGAGCGGCTGGCCCCCGCCCTGCTCAGCCTGGCGGCCTCTCCCCCCGATGGGGTGGATGTGTCCAGTGGGGTGGAGCAGGCTCCGGGTGACAAAGATCTGGCGCGGGTGGCGGCCCTGGTGACGGCCCTGGCCCCGTTCCGCCAGGATCAGCACACCTGATTGCTCTCCATGGCCCGTCTGCTCCGGCCCCTGCTCACCCTGGTGGCCGCCACCGCAGTGCTCGGTGCACCCTTGCCTCTGCCCGGCCCCGCCCAGGCGCAAGACCTGGTGGGCTGTCAGTTGGTGGACGGCACTCTGCAGTGCATCCCTGGGGTCACCGAGAGTCCGCAGCAGCAGATCCAGCAGCTGCAGCAGCAGATCTCCACCGACGTGCAACAGGAGGGGGTGGTGCAGCAGCGCATTGACGGCCTGCAGAAGCTGGTGCTCTCAGGCAATGCGGCGGTGGGGCAGCTGCTCACCGCGGCGGCCCAGGTGAATGCCCAGGCGGCCCTGCCCCAGGCCAACTACCACTGGTATCGAATCCAGCCCGGAACCCGCACCTGGGTGCTGATCGAAGGGGCGAACGGCACCACCTATGTGCCAGGTTCGCTGGATGTGGGCCAGAACCTGATGGTGGTGGTGGTGGTCAACCAGAACGGCCAAGTGAAGCGGGTGGCGTCCACGCCGGTGGGGCCGGTTCAGCCCTGATGGGCTGAACCGCTTCAGCGGCCCGACAGCTTCAGCAGCTCGACAGCCTCAGTAGCCCAGCTGGGATTCCTGTTGCTTCACCAGCTCGAAGAATTCGGCCTTGAGGCTGGGGTCGTGGCGGAAATCACCGCGGACCACGGAGTTCACCATGCTGGTCTGGGGCTCCTTCACACCGCGCCATTTCATGCAGTAGTGCTGGGCCTTCACCAGAATCGCCAGGCCCTGGGGCTGGCAGAGGCGCTCGATTTCGTCCGCCAGGATCATCACCGCCTCCTCCTGGATGTGGGGCCTGGAGAACACCCAGTCGGCCACCCGTGAAAACTTGGACAGGCCAATCACCCGTTCACCGGGCTTGATGCCAATCCAGCAGTTGCCGAGGATGGGCACCAGGTGGTGCGAGCAGGCCGAACGCACCGAGATCGGGCCGACGGTATAAATCTCGTCGAGCTGTTTGACGTTGGGGAAGCTGGCGATCTTGGGCTGTTCGTGATATCGGCCCTTGAACACCTCATGCAGATACATGCGCGCCACGCGCTCTGCCGTTTCTTCGGTGTTGTGATCGTTTTCGATGTCGATCACCAGGCTACGCAGCAGGTCGCGCACCTTGCCGGCCACCTCCAGCTCCAGCTGGTCCATCTCGCCGTCGAGCAGGTGGTCGGCGATGTTGTCGTTTGCCAGGAAGGGCACACCGGCGGCCTCGAGACGTTCGCGGATGCGCCGGCTCACGGGCGTCAGCTGTCCGGGAAGGCTCGAAGGAAGGGTAGAGGTCATGGATGGTCCCTGCTCAGCGCTCAAAGAACACCGGCGGCGGGCATGAGGGTGACATCCTCCACAAGTTGGGAGGAGGGTTGCTGGGCCAGAGACAACAACGTCTCGGCCACGCGTTCCGTCGAAAGCATGGCACGGCGATCAAACGAACTGTGGACGGTGGCGCTGTCCCACAGGGGCGTATTCACCGCACCCAGGGTGAGGGTGGAAACGCGAATCCCATGGCTGCGCTCCTCTTCCGCCAGGCAACGGCTGAAGCTGGCCAGGGCCGCCTTGCTGACGCAGTAGGCCCCCCACTCGGGGAAGGCGTTGCGGGCCGCATGGCTACTGACATTGATGATCAGCCCGCCGCCCCGCTGGCGCAGCTGCGGCAACACCGCCTGGCACAGCTGGAACACGCTGGTGAGGTTGAGCTGCAGCAGCCACTGCCAGCTCTCCAGGGGCATCTCCGCCAGGGGGCCCGTGTAGGCGGCGCCTGCGTTGTTGATCACCACCGAGGGGCACAGCCCGCGCTGCAGCAACTCCTCCAGCGCCGGGGCGATGGCGCCGCTGTCGGACAGATCCAGGCAGCGGGTTTCCACCCGGCTGCCCAGGGGGCGTAGCGCGTCGGCCAGGGCCTCCAACTCGGAGCCGCTGCGGGCCAGCAGCAGCAGGTCGTAGCCGGCGGCGGCGAACTGGCGGGCGGTGGCGGCACCGATGCCGCGGGAGGCGCCGCTGATCAGAACGGCGGGACGGGGGGAGGCGCTCAAGGGGATGGGGGTGCGATCAGGAGCTGAGGCTGGGGTCCTGGGTGCCGGCCTCCAGGAAGCGCCCCATGCGGCGGAACTTGGCATAGCGCTGCTCGATCAGCTCCGGCTCGCTCAGGGTCTGGAGGTCGTTCAGGTGCTGCAACACGGCTAGGCGCAGGTTCTCGGCCGCCTGCCGCGGGGCCCAGTGGTTGCCGCCGGAGGGTTCGGGGATCACGGCATCGATGATCCCCAGCTTGAGCAGATCGGGGGCGGTGATCTTGAGGGCCTCGGCGGCCACCGGCGCCTTGCCGGCATCGCGCCACAGGATTGATGCGCAGGCCTCCGGGCTGGCCACGGTGTAGACGCTGTGCTGGAACATCAGCAGCCGGTCGGCCACGCCGATGCCTAGGGCACCGCCGGAGCCGCCCTCGCCGATCACGGTGGCCACGATGGGCACCCGCAGCCGGAACATCTCCCGCAGATTCACGGCGATGGCTTCACCCTGGCCCTGTTCCTCCGCCAGCAGGCCGGCATAGGCCCCCGGGGTGTCGATGAAACTGAGGATCGGCAGGCGGAAGCGGTCGGCGTGGTCCATCAGCCGCATCGCCTTGCGGTAGCCGCCGGGGGAGGCCATGCCGAAGTTGCGCGCCACGTTCTCCTTGGTGTCGCGGCCCTTCTGGTGCCCCAGCAGCACCACCCCCTGGTCGCCGATGCGGCCGACGCCCCCCACCAGGGCCTGGTCGTCGCTACCGCGGCGGTCGCCGTGCAGTTCGATGAATTCATCGGTGAGCACCTGGATGTAATCCAGGGTGCTGGGCCGCTGCGGGTGGCGAGCCACCTGAATCTTCTGGGCCGGCGTGAGGTTGGAGAAGATGTCTTCGCGGCGCCGCGCCGCCAGGGTTTCCAGCTGCAGCAGCTGCTGGCTCACATCCACTTCCGAGTCTTTGGCGAGTTGCCGGATCTGCTCGATCTGCTCTTCGAGCTCCACCAGGGGCTTTTCAAACTCGAGCAGGGGGCGGCGGGCCATCGGGATTGGCGGCAGGGAGGTGAGGCTGAGAGGGTGCTGAGGGAAGTGGAACTCAGGCGCGGGCCAGCACCGCCGGCGCCTGGTCGCTCGGCTCCAGCTCCAGGGCGCGGAAACCGTGCCTCAGGGAAGCTTCGCCGATGCGATCCATGTTGGCCAGGGTGATGTTGTTGCGGCCCCAGCTGAAGTTGGTGTGCAGCGCTTCGAAATCGAGCAGCATCGCTTCCGCGAAGCAGGCAAACATCTGGCGCTGGGGTTTGGCCATTTCGGCCACCTCCATCATCTGCCAGCCGATGTCCTGCCAGAACTCCACGATGCCGCCTTTGAGCACATGCACCCCGGGGGCGGCGGCCTTGCTGTCGAGATTCTTGGGGTAACCCCCGTCGATCATCAGGCAGGGCTTCTTGAGCGAGGCCGTGTCGATCTCCAGGCTCTGGGGGAGGCTGGCCACCCACACCACCACATCGGCCTCCGGCAGGGCCTCCTCCAGGGCCAGGATCCGTCCTTCTCCGAGGCTCTGCTGCAGATCGATCAGTGGCTGGGGCCGGCGGGCCACCAGCAACAGCTCCCCGACGCCGCGGCGCTGCAGCCAGCGGCAGACGGCACTGCCGATGTCGCCGCTGGCCCCCACCACCGCCACCTTGGCCGTGGCCAAGTCGATACCCAGCCTGGGGGCGTTGGTTTCCACCTGCTGGCAGATCACCCAGGCGGTGTGGGTGTTGCCGGTGGTGAAGCGGGTCCAATCCAGCTCCACCGCACTCACCCGCTCCTCCTTGAGCAGGTTCATGTCTTCAAAAATGATCGAGGTGAAGCCCCCCAGGGCGGTGATGGTGATGTCTTTTTTCTGGGCCAGCTCCATCGCCTTGAGCACCTTGCGCTTGGCGGTCTTGAAGCGGCGCAGCATCTCCGGGACAAACACCGAATCGATGTAAGCCCCTTGAATCTGTTGGCCGGTGGGGCTGGTCACCGTCACCCGCTCCACCAACTGGGGCGGCGCCGCGCACCACATGTCGAGATCCCCATCGGCGTACTCGTCGTAACCGAGGGACCGGGCCTTCAACCGCGCCTGCTCAAAGCTGGTCGAATGTCCGATGAGGCCGAACATGCGGGTGGGTCTGAAGTGTGGTGGACGCTACAGCTTCAGCCGACCAGCGCTGCCGCCGCCATGCGGGCGATCTCGCGGCCGCTGAGGCCGATTTCCATCAGCACGTCCTGGTAGGAGCTGAGGAAGTCCGCCATCAGGTCTTCCTGGTCCATGTGGAGCACGGCGGCGTCGCCGGCCACCTGCTCGAGCATGCGTCGCACCAGGGGCAGGTTGTCGCGGTTGGCCTGCTCAAGTTCCTCACGCACGGTGGCGAGGTTGGCCTTCAGCCACTCCTGGCCGTAGTTGAGGTGGGTGTACTCATCCTTCACCACCCCTTCGGTGATCTTGCGGGCGAAGGGGTCGGCGACGGGGATATAGATGTGATAGGCCGAGATGGCGAAAGCCTCGATCAGGATGGCCTGAATCAGCAGGCAGGTGGTGATCTTCCCCTCCGCCAGGGCCTTCTGGAAGTTGCCGTGCAGCGGTGCGAAGAAGGTCTTGGCGAAGGGCATGTCGGCCTCCACCTCCAAGTTCTTGGCACAGGCGGTGAAGCCCTTCATGTGCTTCAGCTCCATGCGGGCCAGCTTGGCCAGCTCCTCGGCCTGTTCCGGCAGCAGGGTGCCGATGGACATGTAGTTGTCGTGGGCCTCCTGCTCGCCCTCGATCACGATGGCGTTGATGCGGCTGTAGGCGTCCTTGTAGGCGGCGCTGCTGAAGTCGGGCAGACCCTCAGGGCTGCCGGCTACCGCGTTGAAGGGGGCCGCTTCCAGGGTCGCCATACCGTTGAATTGCCGCAGATCTGGTGTCGACTTTAACCGTCTGAAATCCTTGGCTGGGCTTCACGGTTGGGGTTTCCAACCCTGACGCGGCGGCCACGCGCTGTGCAGCAGCTCCAGCAGCAACTGGCGCCACCCCTCCACCAGGCGACCCTGCAGCGCCGCCCCGAGCTCACCGTTGGCGCCCCGGGCATCCCCCACGACCCCGCTGGCGGAGAGATCGGTGGTGAGCCAGGCGTTGGGCACGGCCCCCTCCAGGCTCCAGCCCGCCGGTGGCGCTGCGCTCGCCAGGCCATCCACCGGCCGGGCCTCCCCCACCAGTTCTGGCGCCAGCTGCAGCATCAGGCTGGTTTCCGCCAGCCCCGCATGCAGGCCTTGGCTGCGTTCCGGCTCCGGCAGCAGCTCCATCACTCCGGCCGGGCCGCTCCACAGGAAGCAGGGCAACACCCCCAGCTGGGGCACCGCGGCCCGCAGCTGGCGGGCCGCCACCTGCAGCAGGGCGATCTGCCCCCCATGGCCGTTGAACAGCACCAGGCGCTCAAAGCCGGCGCTGGCCAACTGGCGCCCCACCGTTTCCACCAGCTGCAGCACCGCCTCCGCCGGCAGGCTGAGGGTGCCGGCAAAGGCACCGTGCTCGGGTGAAAACCCCAGACTCTGCAGCGGCAGTCGCCAGATCGGCAGCTCCGCCGGCAGGTCCGCCAGTACCGCATCCAGCAGCCGATCGGCGAACAGCCCGTCGGTGCCGAGGGGAAGGTGCGGGCCGTGCTGCTCGAAGGCTCCGAATGGCCACACCACCGTGCTGCCCGGCCGCTGGGCCGCCGCCTGCAGCTGGGGCCAGCTGAGGTGCTCCAGGCGCCGGGGTGCCGGATCGGCGGGGCTTGCTGCCATCGCTGCGCTCCTGAGGGGTCGAGGGGCCTCCTTACAGTGTGCGGCTGTGCATCGTCGCTTTGGCCATGGCCGGTTCTGGCACCCCGCAATCCCAGCCCCCGGCCGGCCAACAAGCCCAGTCGCCCCGGCCGCAGCCGCCGCTAGCCCCGCGGCCCAACGCGGTCACGCCCCCGCTGCGCAAGCCCCCGCAGGTGCTGCAACTCACCAAGAAGGAGGAGCAGCTGCGCCTGGAGCGCGAGGCCTCCGAAGCCCGCGCCGCTGCGGAGGCGGCCAACGCCCGCGCCGCTGAGCTGGAGAATGCCGCTCGCGCCGGCCGTGGTGAGGCACCGATCGCCCCCCAGCGGCCCACCTCCCCGGGCTCAGCTGCGACCCCCGTCGGAGACGACGAGTTGTTTGACCTCAGCGGGTTTGAAGGCCTGAGCATGGCCGATCTGCTGGGTCCCGATGAGCGTCGCCAGCGCCGGGCTGCGCCCCAGCCGGCCAGCGCCGCGGTTCCGGCCCGCACCGTGGATGAGTTCGATTTCGATGCGGAGGCTTTCCTGGCCGCCCTCGATGAGCAGGAATTCGTGGGCACCACCGGCGAGGTGGCTACCGGCACCGTGATCGGCCTGGAGAGCGACGGCGTCTATGTGGACATCGGCGGCAAGGCCCCCGGTTTCATGCCCAAGAAGGAGTGCGGCCTGGGGGTGATCACCAACCTCAAGGAGCGGTTCCCCAAGGGCCTGCAGGTGGAGGTGCTGGTCACCCGCGAGCAGAACGCCGATGGCATGGTCACCATCAGCGCCCGGGCCCTCGCCCTGCGCCAGAGCTGGGAGAAGGTGCGCCTCCTGGAGAAGGAGGGCAAGGTGCTGCAGGTGAAGGTGAACGGCTTCAACCGCGGCGGTGTCACCTGTGATGTGGAAGGGCTGCGCGGCTTCATTCCCCGCTCCCAGCTGCAGGAGGGGGAGAACCACGAGGCCCTGGTGGGCAAGACCCTCGGTGTGGCCTTCCTGGAGGTGAATCCCGAAACCCGCAAGCTGGTGCTCTCCGAGAAGAAGGCGGCCACCGCGGCCCTGTTCCAGAACCTGGAGGTGGGCCAGCTGGTGGAGGGCCAGGTGGTGTCGATCAAGCCCTACGGCCTGTTCATCGACCTGGGGGGCATCAGCGGGCTGCTGCACCAGTCGGCGCTCACGGGCGGCCAGCTGCGCGACCTGCGCGAGGTGTTCGGCCAGGGGGATCGGGTCAAGGCGTTGATCACCGAGCTGGATCCCGGCCGCGGCCGCATCGCCCTGAACACCGCCCTGCTGGAGGGGCAGCCCGGTGAGCTGTTGATCGATCGCGACCGTGTGATGGCGGAGGCCGCCGATCGGGCCAACAGAGCGCGTAGCGTGCTGCGCCAACAGGAACAGTCCGCCGGATGAGTCAGGCCACCGAGGCAGCCCCCTCCAGCTCTGCAGGCACGGCGGCCTCGCCCATCCAGGCCGACTGGGAACTTGATTACTACTCGCGCCCGATCCTTGAGCCCGATGGCAAGAAGCGCTGGGAGTTGCTGATCTGCAGTTCCTCCAGCGGGGCCGAAGCCTCCGGCCAACGCTTCCGCTGGGCCCTCAACTGCCCCGCCTCCAGCGTGAATTCCCAGTGGCTGCGCGAAGCCCTGGAGCAGGCCCTAGCGGCCGCGGCGGAGCAGGGCTTTGCGGCACCGCGCAAGCTGCGCTGCTGGAGGGCCTCGATGCGCACGATGGTGCAGCGGGCCGCCGAAACCCTCGGGTTCGAATTGGTGCCCAGCCGCCGCTGCTATGCCCTGGTGGAGTGGCTGCAGGAGCGCCAGGCCACGGTGTATCCGGCGGAGGAGGGCTACATGGCCGGCCCCCTGGCGCCGCCCCCCCAGCCGATTCAACCCCTGGCGGTGCCCCTGCCGGAGGCCGCCCGCGGTGATTCCTGGAGCTGGGCGTCGCTGCCCGTGGCGGCCCTCCGGGATGCTGCCGACTGGGAGGTGAGCTTTCCGGGGTTGCTGCCGCTGCCCGATGGCCCTGACGGTCAGCCCCTCGATCCGGAGTGGATGGTGAGCGGCCTGCGGCTGTTCAGCGCCAGCCGCTCCCTGGCCATTGCCGGTTGGATCGCAGGCCTGGAGCCGGTGCGCCTGGAGGTGAGTGGCGGTCAGTTGGTGCTGGAAGCCGGGCTGGAGGACCGTTGGTTGCTGGGCAACCTGGAGGTCGAGGAGGCCGCCGCCGCCGCCGAGGCCTTCCGTGCCGCCCGTGAGCAGGCGGCGGGGCTGCAGTTCCTGGCGGTGCAGAGCAGCCCGGAGCAGCAGGGCTTTGATGGCTTCTGGATCCTGCGGGATCTGCCGGATGGCTGAAGCGGTTGATCCCCCCTTCGATCGCCCCGATGCGGGCTTCAATGCCCTCGAGGGTTGGACCTGGATTGGCTGCTACGGCGGCTATTACCTCCAGTCAGATCGGCTCAGCGCGTTCGAACACGGCTTCTTCACCCGCCAGTGGCAGGGTCGCGGCCCGGAGGTGCTGGCGGGTTACGTGAGCGCCGGTGTCAGCGTGCACCGCCCCCAGCAGGTGCATAGCGCCCGGGTGCTGAACGCCTCTGCCGCCAGCGCTGAGCCCTGGCCCGAGGCCGATGGCCTGGTGAGCGATGCCGGTGGGCAGAGCCTGTGGGTGTGTGGGGCCGATTGCACGCCCGTGCTGCTGGCCGATCCGCAGAGCGGCCGGGTGGCCGCCTGCCATGCGGGTTGGCGCGGCGTGGCGGGGGGCATCGTGCTGCGGGCGATCGAACGCTTGGAGGCGCTGGGCTGCCGCCGCGCTGAGTTGCTGGTGGCCCTGGGCCCGGCGGTGAGTGGGGGCCACTACCAGGTGGAGCAGTCCGTGGCGGAGCAGGTGGCTGCGTCCATGGCCGCGTCGATGCCCGGTGGCCTGGCGGAGGCCCTGGCAGCGCTCGAGGCCTGTGGCGCCCTGCAGGCGGATCCCGATGGCGTCGCGGGTCGCGTCCGTCTGGATATCCGCTTGGCCCAGCGCCTGCAGTTGGAGATGGCGGGCTTGGATGCGCATCACATCAGCCTCTGCCCGTTGTGCACGGTGGCGGAACCGCTGCTGTTTCACTCCTGGCGCCGCGATCAACAGAAGGTCGTGCAGTGGAGTGGCATCGTGTCGCAACAGGTTGATGGAGGCTGGCCTACACAACATCTACACGGCTTGACTGACGCGCATTGATCCAACCTTGTGCAGTCGAGTCGTTGCCCTTCCGCTGTGCTGGTTTTCAACAACGACCACCAGAACCCTTGCAGAATGTCCGACGAAGTGAGACGATGCAGATGTTGCATAGGAACCATCGGATGCTCACCGGAGCCGAATTGCTTACCAAGGTTAAAGAGCTTGGTGACGTCAGCAAATCTGATGTCGTGAGGGCCTGTGGGTACGTCTCGATCAAGAAAGACGGCAGCGAGCGCCTCAACTTCACCGCCTTTTATGAGGCCTTGTTAAACGCCAAGGGCGTTGAGCTGGGCAGCGGCTCATCCCGCATGGGCAAGGGCGGCCGCAAGCTGAGCTTCACCACCAAGGTGCAGTTCAATGGCAACTTGATGGTGGGCAAGGCGTACACCGCCATGCTCGATCTCAAGCCCGGTGATGAGTTTGAAATCAAACTGGGTCGCAAGCAGATTCGTCTCGCTCCCCTGGGCTCCAGCGACGACGAAGAGTGATTGCCACGGCTTCCGCCACGCGGATGCCATCGATGGCCGCTGAGAGGATGCCTCCGGCATAGCCGGCCCCTTCTCCGGCCGGATACAGGCCGGGGGTGTTGGTGCTCTCCAGCTCCTTGCCCCGCGGAATCCGCAGCGGCGATGAGGTGCGTGTTTCCACGCCTGTCAAGACCGCTTCGTCCATGGCATAGCCGGGGATGGTGCTGTTGAACTGCGGCAGGGCTTCCCGCAGGGCCTCCACCACATAGACCGGCAGTGCAGGGCTCAGGTCGGTGAAGGTCACCCCCGGGCTGTAGGAGGGCTGCACCGCACCGGCAGCCGTGCTCGGACGGCCCGCCAGAAAGTCCGCCAGGGTCTGCCCTGGGGCGGCAAAGCTGTTCCCTCCCAGGGCGTAGGCCTGCTCCTCCCAGTGGCGTTGGAAGGCCACCCCCGCCAAGGGGTCGCCGGGGCCATCGCCGAAGGGCTCCACATCCTCCGGGTCGATGCTCACCACAATGCCGCTGTTGGCGTTGCGCTCCTTGCGGGAGTGCTGGCTCATGCCGTTGGTTACCACCCGGCCCGGCTCGGAGGTGGCGCCCACCACCAGGCCGCCCGGGCACATGCAGAAGCTGTAGACGCAGCGGCCATTGCTGGCGTGGTGGACCAGCTTGTACTCCGCCGCCCCTAGGCGCGGATGGCCGGCGCAGCTCCCCCAGCGGGCGCTGTCGATCAACGCTTGGGGATGCTCGATCCGCACGCCGATCGAAAAGGGCTTGCGCTCCATCGCCACCCCCTGCTGGTGCAACATCGCAAAGCTGTCGCGGGCGCTGTGGCCCACCGCCAGCACCACCTGTTCGGCGGTGAAGCGGCTGCCATCGGCCAGCACCACGGCCTGAACGGCGCGGCTGCCGGGCTCGAGCTCCAGTTGATCCACCCGGCTCTGGAAGCGGATCTCCCCGCCAAGGGCTTCGATCTGGGCCCGCAGGCCCCTTACCACCGTGGCCAGTTTGAAGGTGCCGATGTGGGGCCGGTGCAGCACCAGAATCTCCGGATTGGCACCGGCCTGCACCAGCTCCTCGAGCACCTTGCGGCCCAGGTGGCGGGGGTCACTCACCTGGCTGTAGAGCTTGCCGTCGGAGAAGGTGCCCGCACCTCCCTCACCGAACTGGGCATTGGATTCCGGGTTGAAGGGGCTCTGGCGGCGCCAGAAGCCGAAGGTGTCGGCGCTGCGCTGCTTCACCGGCTGGCCCCGCTCCAGCAGCAGAGGCCGCAGGCCCATCTGGGCCAGCAGCAGCGCGCAGAAATAGCCGCAGGGGCCGGCCCCCACCACCACCGGCCGCGGGATCGTGCCCTGCTCCAGCCCACGGCTGATGGTGGGGCTGGCGTGGGTTACCGGCTGATAGCTGCCGGGCTGGGCCGGTTGCAGCTGGCTGTCGCGGCGGAAGCGTTGGAGGAGCTGCTGCTCGAGTGGCCCCTCCAGCTCCAGCTCCACGCTGTAGGTGAGTTGGATGGCCGCCTTGCGGCGGGCATCGACGCTGCGTTTCACCACCCGGTGTTGCAGCAGCTGCTCGGGCTGCAGCTTCAGGCGCCTGCAAATGGCCGCCACCAGGTCCGCCTCGCCATGGTCGAGCGGCAGCTTCAGCTGATGCAGTCGCAGCGCCAACGGCTTTCGGTTTCGCCAATCCGCATCATCGGCGGCTGAGTTGCAGGTTGGCGGTGGGTGGCACCCCGGGGCTGAGGTCGAGGCGGCTGCTGGCCCCCATCGGGCGCACCGCCTGGCCCTGGGCCCTGAGCTTCAGGGCCCGGCACAGGGGTTGGGGTTTGGCGTTGGCGCTGAACCACGCCAGGTCCCAGCCGGGTTGTCCCTGGGCCTGCACCGAGGCCAGGGTGGCCATCAGGCCGGTGTCGTAGCCGGCGCTTTCCACGGGGCCCGGGGCGTAGCCCCAGCGCCGCTCGAAGCTCCGGGCAAAGGCGCTCCAGCCAGGGCCGCGGCTCAGCGGATCCACACCGATCTGCCGTTGGTCCATCGCCGCCGTTACCGGGAAGGGCCAGGCCAGCAGGGTGGTCTCCGGCCAGGTCGCCGTCTGGATGGCCTGCCCGAGGCGGGAGCCCGGGTTGGTGATCACCACCAGGGCCGGCGGGCGGTACCAATCCACATCACCCACCAGTTGCCGCAGGGCGGCCCGGTCCGTGCCATCGACGGCCAGGGGGGCCGCCGTCGGGCCGATCACCTGGCCGTTGCCGTTGGCGTAGCTGGCCTCAAAGCGCTCACTGAGGGCCTGGCTTTCGGCGGTGCGGTCCCGCACCACCATCACCCGTTTGATCCCCTCGCTCAGCAGGGCCTGGGCCAGCCGATCCACCTCCAGGCTGCGGCCCGGCACCAGCGGCCAGAGCCGATCGGATCCCCGCAGCTGGGGCAGGCCTTCCAGGGAGCGCCCCCGTTGCAGCGGCAGCAGCACCGTGAGCCGCTGTTGATCCGCCAGGCGGCCATAGGCCTCCAGGGGTGCCGCCGGCGGTGCCACCAACAGGGCGCTGCGGCTGGCCGCCCGCAGGGGAGCGGCCGGATCGGCCCCCGGAGGCAGCCAGCCCAGTTGCAGCGTGGGCGGTGTGACGCCGCAGATGGCGCTTTGCTCCATGGCCAGCCCGTAGCCCCGGCGCAGACCATCCCCCAGCCCCGCCAGCAGACCTTCACTGGGCAGCAGCAGGCGCACATCGCTGCGCAGGGGGGCACTGGCGGCCAGGGTCTGGCTGCCCAGCAGCACAGCGGCGATCACCAGGCCCGTGACCACACGGCCGCTGCCGATCGGGTGCCGTGGTTCTGCAGTGGTCATGGCCGGCACCGTCCAGGGGGCGAAAGCTAGATGGATTTCCCTGACTAGGCTCATCCTTTCCACAGTTGGTCGCATGCAGTCCCCCGCCGATGCCCGGCGCACCCGCCCGGGGCGTCGATTCCGCGCCTGGGTTCTGCAGTTGGGTCTCGGTTGTGGGGTAGCGGCTTCGCTGCTCAGCGCTCCGGCGGCCCAGGCCATCCCCGAGGCGGAGGCCTACAAGAAGCTTCAGGTGATTCCGGTGTTCGTGATCACCGATCCGAAGGGGGTGCCCCTGCCGATTCCGCGGGAGAAAGCCCTGGTGCTGCCCCTCTACATCGAGAGCGCCCAGGCCAACCGCGAGCTGGCGGCCCTCAACAAGAGCAACCCCAGCGTCAAGGCGATCGTCACGCCGGTGCCGCTCAACGTGATGAACGAGAGGATCCTTGAGCTCAACAAGCAGCTCAAGGACAAGAGCAAGCCCCTGGTGGCACCGGTGATGGTCACCGACGCCGATCGTCAGCAGGCCTACACGCTGCTGAAGGCTGAGGGCCTCACCGATCAGCAGATCCAGGAGGGCTTGAGCGTGCCCGTGTTCTTCACCAGACCCTTCCTCACGCTCAACACCCCCGAAGGCCCCCGCGGCGTGTTCTTCCTGGGCTACGCCGAGCTGCAGCGGGCCCTCTCCCAGGTGCCGGAGGGCGACCGCCAGAAGCTCAAGCCCCAGGTGGCGGATCTGACGGTGGTGCTGCAGGAAATCATCAAGTCGCCCAAGGACAACTTCGTGATCTTCCCCACGCCGGAATACTTCCGCCTGGTGAAGGAGAGCCAGGCCAAGGCGCAGCCCGCGAAGCCCTAGGGCTCGCCTTCGCCCCTCGTGTCCGGCCTGGCCGCCGGCCACAGCTGCGTCAGCAGCCCGGCCCCCAGCAGCACCCCGCCGATCGCCAGCGCCAGGGGGCGGTTTTCGGCGGCGGCCCCGTCGCCACTCCAGGCGGCGGCCGCCAGGAACGCTCCCCCGAGCAACAGGCTGGGCACCAGCACGATGCCGCGGGCGGTGCGGTTGAGGCTCATGGGCTCCAGGGTCAGGAACAATCCGCCGGTCGGCTGGCCAGGCCGGCGCTGATCAACCCGTCCGACAGGTCCATACCGTTCCGGTCGGCGCCGTTCAGGTTCGCGCCGTTGAGGGGTTGCACCCGTGCCACCAGGGTGCCGTCGTGGTTGCCGGTGGGGCGGAGATTGACGCGGGTGCGCCGCGGCAGGCCCTGGCGCAGCCAGTCGGCGGCGACGGCCTCACCCCCCTCGGGAATGGCGAGACAGGCCAGCTCCACGGTGTAGGTGCGGTTGTGGTCTCCCACCTGCAGCAGGTTGCCGCTGCGCACCTGCAGCACCTCCGCCGCCTGGGCGGCTGGGGTCCACAGCAGCAGTGACAAGCCGAGGCATAGCAGCAGGGCCAGGGCGGCCAGGGGACGCCTCAAAGCTTGGTGCCGCAGTGGGGGCAGTAGAGGCTGCTGCTGTCGGTGGTGTGGTGGCAGTTGTGGCACTCGCGGCTGGTGTCGATCGCCAGCTCCGGGTGGGAGGGCAGGCCCACCATCTGGGCGTTGCTGGCCCCCGGCGGCACCATCGGATAGCAATTCTCATTGCGGCGCACCACCACCTCGATGAAGGCGGGGCCGTCGTGCTGGAGGGCGTCGCTGAGCTGTTGGCGCAGGCTGGCGCGCTCGCTAATGCGCACCCCCTTGACGCCAAAGGCTTCGGCCAGGGCGGGGAAGTCCGGCATGCCGCCGGTCATCTCCGAGGCGGAGTAGCGCTCGCTGTAGAAGCTCTCCTGCCACTGGCGCACCATCCCCTGCCAGCCGTTGTTGAGCACCACCACCTTCACCGGCAGGTTGTACTGGCTGAGGGTGCCGAGCTCCTGGATGTTCATCAGGATGCTGGCGTCACCGGCCACGCAGATCACCTGCTGGTCGGGGAAGGCGGTCTGCACGCCCATGGCGGCGGGCATGCCGTAGCCCATGGTGCCCAGGCCGGCGGAGCTAATCCAGCGGCGTGGTCCCGTGTGCAGGAACTGGGCAGCCCACATCTGGTGCTGGCCCACGTCCGTCGTGACATAGGCGGCCGGGGCGAGTTCCTGCAGCAAGGCCACCACCTCCTGCGGGGCGATCTCTCCCTCGGGGGCGGGCACCACGAGCGGGTAGTGCTGCTTCCAGCTCTCGATGCGCTCCAGCCAGGCCTCGGTGCGGCCCTCTGAGCCCTCGCCGGCGCTGGCGCTGAGCAGGCTCTCTAGGGCCTGCTTCACGTCGGCCACCACCGCCACATCGGGCATGCGGGTCTTGCCCATCTCCGCCGCATCGATGTCGATGTGGATCACCTGGGCCCGGGGGGCGAACCCATCCAGCCGGCCAGTGACGCGGTCGTCAAAGCGGGCGCCGGCGGCTATCAGCAGATCGCATTCGGTCACGGCGAAGTTGGCATAGGCGGTGCCGTGCATGCCGAGCATGCCCACCGCCAGGGGGTGCTGCTCATCGAAGGCCCCCTTGCCCATCAGGGTGGTGGTGACAGGCAGCTGGAAGCGCTCCGCCAGCTGGTGCACCAGCGCATGGGCGCCGCTGCTGATGGCGCCGCCACCCACGTAGAGCAGGGGGCGCCGGGCCTGGCGGATCAGGGCCAGGCAGGCCTCGACCGCGGCTGGATCCGCCAGGGGGGAGGGCTTGAAGCCGGCCGGGATGGCGCTGCCTGGCTCCACCGGGATGTAGTCGAATTCCTCGACACCCACGTCCTTGGGTACGTCGATCAGCACCGGTCCGGGGCGGCCGCTGGCGGCGATCAGGAAGGCCTCAGCCACGATGCGGCCGATGTCGCGGGGGTCGCGCACCACCCATGAATGCTTCACGATCGGCAGGGTGATGCCGAAGATGTCGGTTTCCTGGAAGGCGTCGGTGCCGATGGCGGCACGGGGCACCTGCCCGGTGATCACCACCATGGGCACGGAGTCCATGTGGGCGGTGGCGATGCCGGTGACCAGGTTGGTGGCGCCGGGGCCGGAGGTGCCGAAGCACACACCCACCTGGCCGGTGGCGCGGGCGTAGGCGTCGGCGGCGTGCGTGCCGCCCTGTTCATGGCGCACCAGGATGTGCTGGAGCCAGCCGCGCGATTCCGCCTTGTGCAGCTCGTCGTAGATCGGCAGGATCGCCCCGCCTGGATAGCCAAAAATGTGGCGCACGCCGTGGCGGCGCAGGCTGTCCATCAGGGCGTAACCGCCGTTCACCCGCTGGGGTGAATTGGCCTCAGCCGCGGAGGATGGGGATCCGGCTGCTGGGGCGGCCGTTGGCGAGGCGGACGTAACGGTCACGACAGCGGCGAGCAGCGGGCAACTCCATGACCCAACTTAAGGTCTGGCCCTGGAAAGTGCCGCCGCCATGGCCCGGAGGATCGCCGCCGGGTTGAGCCAGCGGCCCCCGTGGCGGATGCCCCAGTGCAGATGCGGTCCGCTGGTGCGCCCCGACAGACCCACATGGCCGATCACTTGGCCGCCGCGCACGGGGCTCCCCACCGCCAGGGCCACGGCACCGCTGCGGTACACGCCGCCGTCCACCGAGCCGGCCAAGTGGCAATAGAGGTGCTCATAGGGTCCCGAGACGATCACCAGCCCCAGGCCACAGCCGCCGTCGCGGATCACCTCCTGAACGCGCCCCCCCCACCAGTTGCGGATGGGGGAGCCCAGTGGTGCGGCGATATCCAGGCCGTGGTGCGGTTCCGGGGTGCCCCCTGGCCCGATGCGGGTGCCGAAGTGGCTGGTGTAGCCGGAGAAGTGGGCCACGGGAAAGACCCCTTGGCGCCAGCGCGGTTCTGCCCCCACGGGGGCCGCCAGCATCACCGGCGCCAACAGCCAGGCGGCGGCGGTGAAGCCGCCGGTGATGGCGGCGCTGACGCCGGCAGTGCGCCTAGAGCAATCCCAGCGAATGCAGCGGGCCACGGCCGCTCAGCAGTTCCAGCAGGAAAGCGGAGAAACCAAGCATCGCCAAGCGGCCGTTCCACACCTCGGAGCTGTTGTTCCAGCCCCAGGCCCATTTGTCCTGGGGGTAGAGCTTCACCTGGGTGGGCAGGGCTGCGGCCTGGGCGAGATTCACCTCGGGGCCCTCGAGGGCCTGCTGCACCAGGTTGGCCAGCCCCTGGATGAAGCTGGGGGT
>Ga0310093_1000016_pt1 | contig 40285 bp, 35 predicted proteins | sample LakMicDCLTotalB5_FD_194450 | JGI IMG/M metagenome (GOLD analysis project Ga0310093, IMG submission 194450) | Enriched freshwater cyanobacterial communities from Lake Michigan, Michigan, United States - MI23.DCL.Total.B5 | ecosystem: Environmental > Aquatic > Freshwater > Lake | place: USA...
ACCCCCCGGCGGCGCTCGGTGCCCACCCCCGGCAGCGGATGCCCCAGGGCGGCCAGCGCCACTAGGCCGTACACCAGCAGGAAAGCCAGCACCCCGAAGCCCCCCAGCAGGTCGTAGATGCGGCTGGCGCTGAACCGCTGGTGCAGCAGGGCTACTCCCAGGGCCACCAGGGGCCACAGGCTGGCGTTGAGGGCGGCCGCCGGTGTGCGCCAGCGGGGATGCAGCACCTGCAGCGCCGCCGGTAACACCCGCGCCTCGGCCAGGTGGTAGGTGACCCGGGTGAGGGCTGTCAGGCAGCCCAGGCCGCTGCCGAACAGGCAGAGGAAGGCCCCAATGCGGATCCAGGCTCCGGCCCCCGGCCGCCCCAGCTGGTCGGCGAGGGTGCTGATCGGATCCAGGCCCAGCCGGGCCGCCGGGGGCAGCCAGCTCAGGCCTTCGGTGAGCACCATGGCCCACACCAGGAACAGGCCGCCCGCCACCAGCACGGCCGTGCGCAGGGCCCGGGGCACGGCCCGCTCCGGATCTAGCGCTTCACCGCCGAGGTTGGCGGCACTCTCAAAGCCGATGAAGCTCAGGACGGCGATCATTAACCCCGAGCGCACCTGGGTGGCGGTGTCCCCCAGGGGGTTGATGGCCGTCAGGTCCGCCGCGGTGCCGCCATGGCGCAGCACCAGGGCACAGAGGCCGAGCACGATCAGCGCCGAGATGGTTTCGGTGATCAGCATCGTGTTGGTGGAGACGTGAACATCCCGCCGGGCCATCCCCCAGCAGGCCACGGCCCCCACCAGAAAACTGAGCTCCGGCAGCAGCGGCAGCCCCAACGTGCGGAGCAGCGCCTCGATGTAAAACCCCAGAAAGGCCAGGCAGGCCAGCAGGGTCGCGCCATAGCCCAGCAGCAGGGCCCAGCAGGCCAGTTGGCCGATGCGCGGGCCCAGGCCGTGTTCCACGTAGCCGGCGATGCCCGCCGCACCGGCGGGCTGATGGCGAAAGAGCACCAGGGTTTCGCTCACCAGGGCGATCGCCACCAGGGCGATGGCATAGGCGATCCAGGTGGCCCGCCCAGCCACGGCGGCGGCGGCGGGGATGTTGATCACGGCGGTGAGGGTGAGGCCCACGGTGCCCACCGCCTGGGCACCGATGGCCACCGGCCCCAGGCTGCGGCCCAGTTCATTGGGCTGGGGGTCCATGGGCGAGATCAGGGTGCACAAACGCTCTGGCTACCTTGGCCTGATTCCGGGGCGCTCGCATGGATCCCGCCGCCTTGATTGCCCCGGACCAGATCGCTCCGCAGCAGATCGACCAGCTCCTGGCTGCCCTGCGCTCCCCTGGCGGGGCGGTGGCCTTCGTGCCCCTGTATGCCCTGTGGGTGACGCTGCTGTTGCCGGGGGTGTGGGCCTCGATGCTGGCCGGCGCCCTGTACGGCCCGGTGTGGGGCAGTGTGCTGGTGTTCATCGGCGCCTGCCTGGGGGCGGAGGCGGCCTTCCTGATCGGCCGGCACTGGCTGCGGGACTGGACCCAACGCCGTCTGCAGGCCCTGCCGCGCCTCCGGGCGGTGGAGCAGGCCGTGAGCCGTGAGGGCCTGAAGCTGGTGCTGCTGACGCGGCTGTCGCCCGCCTTCCCCTTTTCCCTGCTCAACCTCGCCTACGGCCTCAGTGCCGTGAGCCTGCGGGATTACAGCCTGGGGCTGATCGGCATCCTGCCGGGCACGATCCTGTTTTGCGGTCTGGGGGCGCTGGCCGGCGATGTGGCCCGCTTCGGCAGTGTGCTCTCCGGCCAGGCTGATGCCGGCGCCTGGAGCCTGCGCATCGTGGGGGTGCTGGCCACCGTGGCGGTGGTGGTGCTGGTGGGGCGGGCCGCGGAACGGGCCCTCAAGGCGGAGGACCCCCTGCCCCCCGCCTAGCCGGGATCCGGTGGTGCGGGCAGGGGCCAGTCCCGCAGGGCGGCGATCAGCACAAACCAGAGCAGGCGGATCCACGCCAGGGGCCCCGGGCGTTGGGCCAGTTCGGCGTATTTGGCACGGCCGCACGCGGTTTTGATCCAGCGGTGCGCCAGGGGTTGGGGCTGCGGGGAGGCCATGGCTCCGGGGCGGCCCCCAGGCTAGGCAGCGGCGGCCGCCAGCAGGGTCTTCAGCCCCTGCTCGTCGAGCACCGGCACCCCCAGGCTCTCGGCTTTGCTGAGCTTGCTGCCGGCTTCGGCCCCCGCCACCACGTAGTGGGTTTTCTTGCTCACCGAGCCGCTCACCTTGCCCCCGGCCGCTTCGATCAGCGCTTGGGCCTGGCTGCGGCTGAGGGAGGGCAGGGTGCCGGTGAGCACGAAGGTTTGGCCGTTGAGGGGGCCGCTGCCCGCCTCGGCCCGCTGCACCTGTGCCGCCAGTTCATCGGGGCTCAGGGCCAGGGAGAAGCCGAGCTGCTCCAGCTGCGTGAGCAGCCGCTGGTTGGCGGGCGTGCCCAACCACTGCTGCAGGCTCTGGGCAATCTCGGCGCCGATGCCGAACACCGCCGTGAGCAGTTCGGGCGATTCGGCGGCGGCTGTGGCCAGGTCAGCCGCGCTGGGGAAAGCGCCTGCCAGGGCCTTGGCATTCACCTCCCCCACATGGTGGATGCCCAGGCCGTAGAGCTGGCGGTGCCAGGGCTGGGCCTTGGAGGCCTGCAGGGCGGCCGCCAGGTTGTCGGCGCTCCTGCTGCCCATGCGCTCGAGGCTGGCCAGCACCGCCCCATCCAGGCGGTAGAGGTCGGCGATGGAGCCCACCAGGCCCCGGTCCACCAGCTGCTCGATCAACTTGCTGCCCAGGCCGTCCACATCCAGGGCCCCTTTGCTGACCCAGTGGCGCAGGGCACCCCGCAGGATCGCTGGGCAACTGCTGTTCACGCAGCGGGTGGCGGCTTCCCCGGCTTCGCGCACCAGCTCTGAGCCGCATTCCGGGCAGTGGTGGGGCAGCTCCAGCCGTTGGGCACCGGCGGGCCGTAACTCCGCCAGCACCCGCACCACCTCGGGGATGATCTCGCCGGCCTTGCGCACCACGATTGTGTCGCCGGCGTGCAGATCCAGCTCCGCCAGGCGGTCGGCGTTGTGCAGGGTGGCCCGGCTGACGCTGGTGCCCGCCAGGGCCACCGGTTCGAATTCGGCCACGGGGGTGATCACCCCTGTGCGCCCCACCTGGCAGGCGAGCCGCAACAGGCGACTGGGGGCCTCTTCGGCGGGGTATTTCAGCGCGATGGCCCAGCGGGGGGCCTTCTGGGTGAAGCCGGCGGCGTCCTGCAGGGCCAGATCGTTCAGCTTCACCACCACGCCGTCGGTGGCGTAAGGCAGCTGGCGACGCCCCTCATCCCAGTGCTGGAAGAACCGTTCCACCGCCGCCAGATCCGGCAGCAGTTCAGCGTTGGGATTCACCTTGAAACCTGCCTGGCGCAGCCATTGCAGGGCCTCCCACTGGCTTGGCGGTGCGCTCCCCTCCGGTAAATGCAGGGTGTACGCGAAGAAATCCAGCCGGCGGGCCGCCACCACCTTCGGGTCCAGCTGCCGCAGGGTGCCGGCACAGGCGTTGCGGGGGTTGGCAAACAGGGGCTCGCCCCGTTCCGACCGCTCGCCGTTGATGGTGGCGAAGGTGCTGTCGGGGATGAACGCCTCACCGCGCACCTCCACCCAGGCCGGCGCTGGATCGCAGAGCAGCCGCAGCGGCACGGCGCTGATGGTGCGCACGTTGGCGGTGATCTCCTCCCCCTGTTCGCCATCGCCGCGGGTGGCCGCCCGCACCAGCACCCCGTGCTCGTAGCTCAGGGCCAGGGCGTTGCCATCGATCTTCAGCTCCCCCACCATCGGCAGCGCTGTGCCCGGTTCCCGGTCGAGCACCTTCAGCAGGCGGCTGTACCAAGCCTCGAGGTCCTCGGTGCTGAAGGCGTTGTCGAGGCTGAGCAGACCGATGCGGTGGCGCACGCTCCGGAACCCCTCCGCCGGGGCTCCCCCCACCCGCTGGGTGGGGCTGTCGGCGCTCCGCAGCTGCGGATGGGTCTGCTCCAGCTCCAGCAGTTCCCTGTAGAGCTGGTCGTAGACGGGATCCTCCATCAGCGGAGCATCCAGCACGTAATAGGCGTGGGCGGCCTGGTTGAGCAGCCGCCGCAATTCAGGGGCGCGCTGGCTGGCTGGGATCCCGGGGTCGGGGCTGCTCACGGGGGTGGTCCGGGCTACGGCCTCAGGCCGTCACCATGCGCTGGATCCGATCCACCTTCCAGTCGTCTTCCACCTTCACGAAGGTGAAATCGAGGGGGAGTTCCTCGTTGCCTTCGGACTTCAACTTCACCGTCAGGATGATCTGCTCCTCCTGGATGCGCGGGCGTCCGGACTTGAGGTTGCGGTACTTGTTGAGCTCCAGGCCCGCCAGGAAGCGGATGAACTGCTGGCGATTGACGTGCGAGCGGTAGTTCTTGGTGGTGAGCAGGTAGGCGGCATCGATGCGGCCCGAGGCCACCTGGGTGAAGAACTGCTTGATCACCGGGTTGATGCCCCGGGCGTTCAGCACCAGCTTCACGGCGCTGATCGTCCAGTACAGGAGCAGGGCACCGGCACCGGCCATCAGTGCCTTGGTGCCAAGGGTCTGCACCAGTTGCCAGTCCATGGACGCACGCGTGTGTTGCCGGTGATTCTGCAGGAACAGCCGGCAGACTGTGCTCGCCGAACCGCCCCGCCGGCGTGCCCCTCGCTCCCCTGCTGCCGCTGTTCCATCGGTTCAACCGCGAGCATTTCGAGGACTCCCTCAGCCGTTCCGATGGCACCAGCCTGGTCAGCGTGCGCTGGAGTGATGGTCGGATGCGTCGCAGTGCCGGCCTCTACCGCTATGGCCACGACCGCACCGGTGCCGCCATCAGCGAGATCGTGCTGTCGCGCCCTCTGCTGGAACCCCTGCCCCTGGAGGCCACCGCCAGCACCCTCTGCCACGAAATGATCCACGCCTGGGTGCATCGCGTGGTGGGGGTGGAGGAGGTGCATGGCCCCCAGTTCCGGGCCCGCATGGCCCGCATCAACGGGGCCCAGAGCGACTTTGTGCTGAGCGTGCGCCACCGCTTCCCGGTGCCGGCCCAGCCCCCCCGTTGGCTGGCCCGTTGCCCCAGTTGCGGCCTGGTATCGCCCTACCGCCGTCGGCGCGATGGGGTGGCCTGCAGGCTCTGCTGCGAGCGCTTCCACGGGGGCCAGTGGCATGCCCGCTATCAGCTGGTGTTTGAGCCCGCTGCCGTCGCTTAACTTGCGTCGATTCACGCCGTGCCGGCCTTGAGTACCGCCTTGTGGGCACTGCAGTGGAGCGGGGTCACCATTGCCCTGCTGGGCCTCGGCCGTGAGCGCTGGCTGCGGCTGCGCCGGCTGGGCCGCTGAAGCCTCCTGCACCCGCCGAGCATCCGTAGCCTGATCCGATGCCCGATACCGAAGACCGCTGGGATAGCCGTCGGCCGCGCCGCGGCGACTCCAGGCCCGAGCCGCGGCTAGAGCAACGGCTCGACCAGTGGATGAGTGCTGGCCGTCAGCTGGTGGATGGGGTGGCGGGCACCCGCCCGGGCTCCCGGGGCGATGGCCGGCCGGGTGGGGCCCTGCGGCTCAACCAGGTGGGCCGTTGGGTGGAAACCAAACTCGATTGGCTGTTGGAGGACGACGAGGCCTGGCGTGAGTCGTGGGAAGAACCCGACCGTGCGCGGCGTCAGCCGGAAGCCAGTCGGTCTAACGACGGCCGACCCATGCAACCCTCTCCACCGCGGCGTCAGCCTCTCCAGGCGATTTCGCGCCGTGCTGCGGCAGCTCAGCCCCCGGCTCAGTCGCAGCCTGTCCAGCAGCCCGATCTGTCGCAGCAGCAGGACTGGCCGGAGGACGACAGCTTCACGGTGAACCGCTGGAGCCGCGCCGACCTGCCGGCGCGGCAACCCTCCCCGCCGGATCAGGCGGCGTCCCGACCGGTGGGCCGCGCTGTGCCCCGCTCCTCCAGGCGTCGTTTTGATTGATTGGTGTGCCCCGGTCGGGCCGCGCGTGTGACTTGATAGCTGCAGCCCCTTTGGCGCAGCTCCGCATTCACCGGTTCCACCAGGTCGCCCGGGAGGTCTTCCGCCATCTGATCGGCACTGGTGCTGATCGAGGGGGAGCCTTCATCGAGGGCACTGAGCAGTTCAGCCCATTGGGACACCAGTCCGCTGTGGCGGCCGGGAGGTCCTCCGCGGGAGGGATGACTGGCCATGGTCGCAAGTGGTTGAGTACCACCATGCTGTCCCAAGCACGAAGAACTTCAAGCTGTCAAGTCAAGCCTGTAGCCACTCGTCACCTCTGTTGCAAATTGTCATGACGGAATGTGTGCGGCCGGGCCCAGCCAGCGCTCCAGCGCCGGCGCGAACACCTCGCGGATCACCGTGAGTTCGCGGCCGCCGCGGAAGAACCGGTAGTGCCGGCTCCAGTAGGGCCCCGGTTGCCCGAAGCCCTGCTCCAGCAGCGGTGCCTCCACCAGCGCCAGCCCGTCCACCTCCCGGTAGAGCTCCGCCCGCTTGGCGGTGAGGCTGCGCCAGATCGGCAGATTGCGTTCCTGCAGATGGCGGTCCGCCTCCTCCTGGTTCCACCAGCTCTCTGCCCAGGCCAGGGTGTCCTGGCCGCAGCGCAGCCACACCTGGCGGCGCAGCAGCGGCGGCTCCAGTTCGGCGATTTCCGCCGGCGCTTCCGCCCCCGGGTGCGGATCGGGGGCCATGGCGATCACCTCCACCTCCACCGCCAGGCCCGTCAGTGATTGCAGGTGCCGGGTGGGGCTGCCATCCCCCAGCAGCAGCAGGCGCCAGGATCCGCTCAGCCGCGGACTTACCGCTGACACCACCTCCTCGGCGGAGGCCTGCCAGAGCGGCTGCGGCGACGGCCACAGCGCGGCGGGCTCAGGGGTTGGCGTCAAGACGCGGTTCAGAAACCAGAACTGATGCTGACGCGTCGGGTCACACCACCGCGTTCGATCACGGCCCCGTCGCCGGAGGTGGCCACCAGCCGCCAGCCGCTGTTGCCGATGGTGTCGCCCACCAGGGCATTGCTGGAGCTGCCCCCCACCTGGAAGATGGCCGATCCGGAACGGCCCGGGATCTGCACCACCCCCAGCAGTTCCGGCAGTGCTCCGGCGCCGGCGCCACCCCCCACCGGGCCGCTGCTCAAGGGTGGTGCGGGCGCCCGTAGGGTGCCGCTGAGGGGAACCTGCAGGGGTGCCAAGGCCCCCGGGCGGCTCTCCAGCTGCTGCAGTTCTTCGATCCAGGGCTCCGTGGGGGGTGGCGGCGGCAGCCCATCGGCGCTGGTGCCCGCGGCCGGGTTGGTGGCGTCGGTGGTCGGGACCGCCAGGCCGCGGATGCCCTCCAAGAGCCGCAGGTTGCGCTCCTGGCGCAGGTCCTGGTGGGCCTCGCTCCAGCCCCGCCAGAGACCCAGGCAGGTGATCAACCCCAGGCCCGCGAGGCCGCAGGCCACGGCGGCGGCCGGCGACCAGCCCTGGGGCCAGCGGGGCGTCCGTTGTAGTGCAACAGTCGCCTCCCGCACCGCCACCTCCAGCGGTGTGTCGGCGGTGGTTGGCGGCATGGGTGGTGCCGTTCGCGCCTGGCCAGGGTCGGCGGCGTTGAGGAACACCCGATCCATCACCTGCTCGGCCTTCAGCTCCCAGTAGGCCCGTGAGGTGGTGCTGGCGGGGGCGGGGCTCACCGTTTTCTCCGTTTAGACGGGGGCGGGCAACGGCGTGGCCGAACCTTATCGGCCGGCGGCGGGCTTGGCGAGCGTCTGGCGGCGCCGCTCCAGCTCCAGCCAGAGCATCAGGGCCGTGACATCCGCCGGGCTGACGCCGGGCACCCGGGAGGCCTGTCCCAGGGTGTGGGGCTGGATCGCCGCCAGCTTTTCCCGGGCCTCACGGGAGAGGGTGCCAATGGCGGCGTAATCGATGCCGCTGGGGATCGGGCGCTGCTCCTGTTTCTTCACCTGGTCGATCTGCTGCTGTTGGCGCGACAGGTAACCGCTGTATTTGATGTCGATCTCAGCCCCCTCGCGCACGTCCAGGGGCAGATCCGTCGGCGCCAGGCCGTGGCGGACCAGGTCGGCGCTATGGAAGCCCGGCCGGCGCAGCAGATCCGCCAGGGTGATGGAGCCCTTGATGGCGGCTCCGGTCTGGGCCTCCACCGCCGCCGCCGCCGCATCGCTGGCCTTGAGCCGCACGGTGTCGAGCCGTTGCTTCTCGGCCGCAATCGCCTCCTGTTTGCGCTGGTAAAGCTCCCAGCGGCGGTCGTCGATCAGCCCCAGCTCGCGCCCCAGTGGGGTGAGGCGGCGGTCGGCGTTGTCGCCCCGCAGCACCAACCGGTATTCGCTGCGGCTGGTGAGCACCCGGTAGGGCTCCCGCAGATCCTTGGTGATCAGGTCGTCGATCATGGTGCCGATGTAGCTGCCCTCCCGGGGGAAGTGCACGGGCGGCTGGCCCCGCAGCTGCCGCACCGCATTGAGCCCCGCCACCAGGCCTTGGGCGGCGGCCTCTTCGTAGCCCGTGGTGCCATTGAGCTGGCCGGCGGAATAGAGCCCCTGCACCCGTTTGCTTTCCAGGGAGGCCTTGAGCTGGGTGGCCGGCAGGTAGTCGTAATCCACCGCATAGGCGGGCCGCAGCATCACGCACTGCTCCAGGCCCGGCAGGGTGCGTAGCAGCTCCAGCTGCAGCCGTTCCGGCAGGCCCGTGGAGAACCCCTGCACGTAGATCTCCGGCGTGTCGCGCCCTTCGGGTTCCAGAAAGATCTGGTGCGACTCCTTGTCGGCGAAGCGCACGATCTTGTCCTCGATCGAGGGGCAGTAGCGCGGCCCCTTGCTGTCGATGAAGCCGCCGTAGATCGGCGTGAGGTGCAGGTTGTCGCGGATTAGTTGATGGGTGGCTGCCGTGGTGCGGGTGATGTGGCAGCTCATCGGCTCACCGCTCACCCAGCTGCTGGGGTCAAAGGAGAAGTAGCGGTCGTGGGCGTCGCTGGGCTGCTCCTCCAAGCGGTCGAGGGCGATGCTGCGGCGATCTACTCGCGCCGGCGTGCCGGTTTTGAGGCGTCCCATCTGGAAGCCGAGGGCTTCCAGGGCCTCGGTGAGCCCCTCGGCCGCCTGCTCGCCGGCGCGGCCGGCCGCCATGGATTGATTGCCGACCCAGATCTGGCCGCCGAGGAAGGTGCCGGCGGTGAGGATCACGGCCCCGGCTCCGTAGCGGCTGCCGAAATAGGTCTTGACGCCACGAATCTGGCCGTCCTGCACCTCCAGCCCTGTGACCATCGCCTCCCGCAGGGCGAGGTTGGGGGTGTGCTGCAGCAGCTGCAGCATCTGCCGGGCGTATTGGCGTTTATCCGTCTGGGCGCGCAGGGCCCACACTGCCGGGCCGCGGCTGGCGTTCAGTACCCGTTTCTGCAGGGCGGTGGCGTCCGCCAGCCGGCCGATCACGCCCCCGAGGGCATCCACCTCGTGCACCAGCTGGCTCTTGGCCGGCCCCCCCACCGCCGGGTTGCACGGCTGCCAGGCGATACGGTCGAGGTTGAGCGAAAACAGGGCCGTGGAGCAGCCCAGGCGCGCCGCGGTGAGGGCCGCCTCGCAGCCCGCATGGCCGCCGCCCACCACGATCACGTCGAAGTGTTCGCTCACGGGGGCTGCGGCGTCGGGGCAGCCTGCGGGGGTGTCGGTGGGCGTGCGCTCGGACATCCGTTGACGCTACGGCTCCGGCCCGTTCAGGCGGCCAGGTTGCGGAAGCGGGTGAACTGGGGCTCGAACAGCAGCTTCACCGTGCCCACGGGACCGTTGCGGTGCTTGGTCACGATCACCTCCGTGATGCCCCGGTCCGGCGTGTCCGGGTTGTAGTACTCATCCCGGTAGATCATCAGCACCAGGTCGGCGTCTTGCTCGATCGAGCCCGATTCCCGCAGGTCGGAGAGCATCGGCCGTTTGTTGGTGCGGGCCTCCACCCCCCGGCTGAGCTGGGAGAGGGCAATCACGGGCACGTTCAGTTCCCGGGCCATCTGCTTGAGGCCCCGGGTGATGCGGGACAGCTCCTGCACGCGGTTATCGGAGCCACCCCCCTCCATCAGCTGCAGGTAGTCGATCATCACCAGCCCCAGCTCCTTGCCGCTTTCGGCCATGAGCCGCCGGCACAGGGAGCGCATTTCCAGCACGCCGGCGTTGGGTTTGTCGTCGATGAAGATCGGCATCTGGCCGAGGGTGCTGATGCCCTGCCCCAGCAGCGGCCACTCCTCCGGGTTGAGGCGCCCGGTGCGCAGCCGGCCGCTCTCGATGCCTACCTCCATGGCCAGCAGGCGGTAGGTGAGCTGCTCCTTGCTCATCTCCAGGGAGAACACGCACACCGGCAGGTTGTGGAGCTGGGCCACGTTTTTGGCCAGGTTGAGCGTGATCGCCGTTTTGCCCATGGCGGGCCGGCCGGCCACGATGATCAGGTCGCTGCGCTGCAGGCCCTGGGTCATGGCGTCCAGGTCGTAGAAGTTCACCGGGATGCCGGCCACCGCCGTACCCAGGGAGCGGCTCTCGATCTCGTTGAAGGTGGCGGTGAGAATTTCAGCGGTGGGGGTGAGGCCGGTGCTGGGTTTCTCCTGGCTGATGGCGAAGATCCGCTGCTCCGCCTCATCCAGCACCTGCTCCATGGGCTTGCTCTGATCGAAGCCGAGGCGGATCACCTCGTTGCCGGAGCGGATCAGTTGCCGCCGCAGATACTTGTCCATCACCAGGCGGGCCACCTGGTCGATGGAGGCGGTGGACAGAGTCCGCTCCACCAGCTCCACCAGCCGGCCGCTGCCCCCCACCTTCTCCAGGTTGCTGGTGTCCGCCAGCCAGGCGGTCATGGCGGTGAGGTCGGTGGGTTTGCCCTGGCTGTGCAGCATCAGGGCCGTGCGATAGATCTCGCGGTGGGCCGTGAGATAAAAGGCCTCCGGCTGCAGCACGTCGGCCACGCGTCCGATGGCATCCGGGTCCAGCAGGATGCCGCCCAGCACGGCTTCCTCCGCCTCCAGGTTCTGGGGGGGCACCCCATCGGGGGTGGCTTCGAAACCCAGGCCATCGGCGCTGCGGCCGCGCCGCACGGAGCCGCCCTGCCCCTGCCCCGGCCCTGAGGTGGCGGCATCGTCGTTGCCGTCCTGCTGGGGGGCCAGGTTGCTGAGGGGCACGCTCACCATGGGGGCCGCAGGGGGGAGGCGATCAAAAAGCCGTCAGACCCCTGGGGGGCTGACGGCCGGGGGGAATTCATTGTGCAGCCTGCGGCCGAATGCGCCCAGCTCCGGTGCTCAGTGGCTGACCACTTCCAGGTTGATCTCGGCGGTCACTTCGGTGTGAAGCTTCACCAGCACCTTGTAACTGCCGGTGCGGTGGATCTCAGGCACGGTGATGTCGCGCCGATCGATGTCCTTCTTGGTGGCGGCTTCGATGGCCTCGGCCACATCGGCGTTGGTCACGGTGCCGAACAGGACGTCGTCGCCGCCGGTCTGCTTCTTCACGGTGAAGCGGCCGATGGTGTCCAGGGCGGTGCGGAAGGCCACGGCCTCAGCCTTCAGAGCAGCCTGGCGCTCGAGCTCCTTGGCCCGGCGGTGCTCCACCTGACGCAGCACCGCGGGGGTCACGGGGACAGCCTTGCCCTGGGGGAGCAGGAAGTTACGGGCGTAGCCAGGGGCCACCTCCACCAGGTCGCCGTCTTTGCCCAGGCTGAGGACGTCCTCATTGAGGACCACGGAAACGCGCTTGGCCATGGAAAACGACGAACGAACGATCAACGCTGAAGCGATTGATCAGCGTACGCCACGGCTTGAACCCTGTGCTAGCAGGGCCTTTGGCAGACGCACCTGGCTGGCCAGTCCCAGCCGTTGCAGCACGCGGATGTGCAGCCAGGTGAGGTCGGGCTCCCGCCAGCCCCAGCCATGGCGGGCGGAATGGGGGTAGGCGTGGTGGGTGTTGTGCCAGCCCTCCCCGAAGGTCAGGGCCGCCACCCAGGGGTTGTTGCGGGACTGATCACCGCTGTCGTGCAGCACGTAGCCCCAGCGGTGGGTGGCTGAATTCACCAGCCAGGTGCAGTGGTAGACGAGCACCAGCCGCAGGGGAATGCCCCACAGCACCAGGGCCCAGCCGCCGACGCCACAGGCGCTGCCGATCCAGAACAGCAGGCCCGCCAGGGGGAGCTGCAGCAGCAGGAACCAGCGGTTCAGCCAGCGGTAGTAGGGGTCGTTCGCCAGGTCGCCCGTGAGCCGCTGCACGGCCCCCTGGGCGGGCACGGTTTCCAACATCCAGCCCATGTGGCTCCACCAGAAACCGCGGTGGCTGTTGTGGTGATCTGGATCCGTATCGGAAAACTTGTGGTGGTGGCGGTGCAGCCCCACCCAGTCGATTGGGCCGTGCTGACAGCTGAGGGCGCCGCAGGTGGCCAAGAGGCGCTCCAGCCAGCGGGGGACCCGCAGGGCGCGGTGGCTCAGGAGCCGGTGATAGCCGATGGTCACCCCCAGGCAGGCGGTAACCCAGTAGAGAACCGCCAGCGACGCCACAGCCGGAAGGCTCCAGAAGCGCGGCAGCAACGCCAGCAGGGCCAGGGCATGCAGGGCACCCATGAATCCGATAACCACCCAGTTGCGGCCGCGGCTTTCGAGGCTGCGGGGCGCGGCCTTGGGCTGGGCTGGGCGTTCCGCCCGGGCTGGGCCGCTGGACCGGGGGCGGTGCAGATGGGCCACGCGGCCAGGGGGCGAAATGGCGGCCGTCATGGGCCTCTCCAGGGAAATCATTTAAAATCGTAGCAGTACGTATTCGTATCGCGTGGCGCTTCGGGACGAGCTCGAATCAGGGCGGGATGCGTTTGGGCACCTGATCCGGGTGTGGCATGAGCGCAACGGCTGGAGTCAGCGGGTGCTCCCCGCCCTGGCGGAGCGGCTGGCCTTGGGGCGCGTGCACAACTCCCAGCTCTCCAATCTGCGCAACCGCAAACTGGCCTCCCCCGGTCCGGAGTTGTTCGTGGCCCTGGGCCGCATCAATCAGGTGCTGGCCGCACAGCCCGCCACCGGGCTCGATCCAGCCCTTGTCCAGGGGCTGGGGGATGCCGAGGAGCTGTTGCAGTCCCTGCGGCAATCGGCCCTGCCGCTGCTGGGGGATGACGGCACCCCCCTGGGGCCGGCGCAGCTGTTCGAGATCTTCGTGGGGCTGCGGGGGCTGCCTTCGGCTTTCGACTGGCGCATCGCCGAGCCGGAAGCGGCGGGTCTCAGCGCGGCCCTGGCGGAGTTGTTCACCGCCGGCCGCCCCTGGCGCCTCTGCCGCGAGCAGTTGCTGGCGGCCTACCCCAATGGGAAGCGGCAGCGTCGGGAGCGCTTTGCCGAGGTAATGGCCGGCCAGCGGGATTACAGCGCCGAGGAGCTGGATGCGGAGTTGCCGGATCTGCGTCACACCCTGGCGGCCCTCGGGGCCCTCGCGGATGAGGAGCTCAGCGCCGATCAGTTTCTGGAGCTGCTGCGGCAGCGCGCCCGCCAGTTGGCTCAACCCCATGGCGTGGGCCCTGGGGAGGAGCTGGGGGCGGCGATTCGCCGGAGCCTGCAGGGTTGAGGGCGGCGATCAGGCGGGATAGCGGGCCTCGCGGATGCGCTTGGCCCAGCCGAACTGCCTCAGCAGCTTGATGTGCTGCCAGGTGATGTCGAACTCGAACCAGCGCAGGCCGTGCCGGGCGCTGGACGGGTGGGCGTGATGGTTGTTGTGCCAGCCCTCGCCGAAGCTCAGGATCGCCACCCACCAGCAGTTGCGCGACAGGTCGGGGCAATCGAAATTGCGGTAGCCACAGGCGTGGGTGGCGGAATTCACCAGCCAGGTGACGTGATACACGAGCACCAGGCGCAGGGGGATGGCCCACAGCACCAGGCCCAGGCCGCCGCCATGGACCTGGGCGGCGTTGCCGTACCAATACAGAGCGGCCCCCAGGGGGATCTGCAGCAGCAGAAACCAGCGGTCCAACCAGCGGTAGAAGGGATCCTGCTGCAGGTCACCGGTGAAGCGGTGCAGTTCCCGCAGGGCAGGGATGTCGTGCAGCATCCACTCGCTGTGGGCCCACCACAGGCCGCGGGCGGCATCGTGGTGGTCGTTGGGTTGATCGGAAAACTTGTGGTGGTGGCGGTGCAGGCCCACCCACTCGATCGGTCCGCTCTGGCAGGCCAGGGAGCCCATCAGCACTAGCACCCGTTCCAGCCATCTCGGGGCCACGAAGCTGCGGTGGGCCACCAACCGGTGCAGGCCGAGGGTCACCCCCAACACCGTGGTCCAGTACAGAACCGCCAGGGCGACCACCGCCTGCCAGCTCCAGAACTGCGGCAGCAAGGCGAACACCGCGCCCACGTGCATCACCAGCATGAAGCCGGTGGTGCCCAGCTTGAACTTGCGCTGGCTGCGGGGCAGGGGCGCCCGCGGCACCACCAGCGCGGCCCGCATGCGGGCAACCTGGGCCGCGCTGGTGGTGCCGGCACCGCCGTTGGCGCCATCGCCCAAATCCACGCTGATGCGCGCAGGACGGGCCGGACCGGCGGCGTCTGGGGCTAAGACCAAAGTGAACTCCTCAAGGATGCGCAGGCTCCGGTTCGCTCGTGGGGTCCCCGCGGGTGGGGACCTGCGCACCACTGGCCTGTGTGGTTGGCTGGCCTGGGTGGTTGGCACCAGCACAGGGCTGTCACCAAACCAACAGATTTGCGAAATCTAGACGGATGGATGGCGGCCACGCGCCATCCACCGACCGGCAGCATGGCCGCAGGACATCCGCCGCCATGACCGTTTCCCGCCAGGCCTGGGCCGCTGATCAGGTGGCCGCTGCCCTGGAGCGCATCGCACCGGTGGTGGCGGAACGCCGGGCCGGGGTGCAACCGCGCTTGCAGCGGGTGCTGGAGGCGTTTGCAGCGGAGCGGCTGGGGGTGCATCACTTCGCCTCCGTGACCGGTTATGGCCACGGCGACCTGGGCCGGGAGGTGCTCGATCGCGTGTTTGCGCGGGTGTTGCAGGCGGAGGCCGCTGCCGTGCGGCTTCAGTTCGTGAGCGGAACGCATGCCATCGCCGCCGCCCTGTTTGGGGTGCTGCGGCCCGGTGATCGGCTGCTGGCGCTGACCGGGCGCCCCTACGACACCCTGGAGGAGGTGATCGGCATCCGCGGCAGCGGCCAGGGGTCCCTCGCCGAGTTCGGCATCGCCTACGACGAACTGCCCCTGCTGCCTGACGGCAGGGTGGATGAGGCGGGAATCGCCGCTGCCCTGGCGGCCCCCACGCGCCTGGTGCTGATCCAGCGCAGCTGTGGTTACAGCTGGCGGCCGTCCCTCAGCGTCGGCCAGATCGGGGCCCTGGTGGAACGCGTCAAGGCGCTGCAGCCGGGCTGCCTGGTGTTCGTGGACAACTGTTACGGCGAATTGGTGGAGCCGCAGGAGCCCACCGCCGTGGGGGCCGATCTGATGGCCGGTTCCCTGATCAAAAACCTGGGGGGCACCATCGCCCCGACGGGCGGCTATGTCGCCGGCCGGGCAGACCTGGTGGAGCAGGCCTGCTGCCGGCTCACCGCCCCGGGCATCGGCGCAGAAGGGGGCACCGGTTTTGATCTCCACCGCCTGCTGTTCCAGGGGCTGTTCCTGGCACCGCAGATGGTGAGTGAAGCCCTGCTCTGCGCCGAGCTCACGGCGGCGGTGTTCGAGGGGCTGGGCTATCCGGTGAATCCCCTGGTGGGGGCTGCACGCAGTGACGTGATCCAGGCGGTGCGCCTCGGGAGCCCGGAGCCGCTCAAGGCGGTGTGCCGGGCCTTCCAGGCCTGCTCGCCGGTGGGCTCCTACCTCGACCCGGTGCCCGCGCCCATGCCCGGATACGCCAGCGAGTTGGTGATGGCGGGGGGCACGTTCATCGACGGCAGCACCAGTGAGTTCTCCGCCGACGGCCCCCTGCGGGAGCCCTACGTGCTCTATGCCCAGGGGGGCACCCACCTGGCCCACGCCCAGCTGGCCCTGGAGCGGGCGCTGCTGGCCCTGCAGTCCTGAATATCCGGCAGACTGCGCCCACGAGTTCGGCTGCGTTGATGGCCTCCAGCTACCCCCAGGACTGCCGCTACGCCGACAGCCATGAATATGTGCGGGTGGAAGCGGACCTGGTGCGGGTCGGCATCACCGCCTTTGCCGTGGAGCAACTGGGGGACATCGTGTTCGTGGAATTGCCCGACCCCGGCGCCAGCATCAGCCAGGGCAGCGGGTTTGGCTCCGTGGAATCGGTGAAGGCGGTGGAGGATCTGCTGGCCCCCATCAGCGGCACCGTGGAGGCTCGCAATGAGGCGGTGCTGGCCAGCCCGGAGGAATTGCAGAACGATCCCCATGGCGAGGGATGGCTGCTGCTGGTGCGCCCCAGCGATCCCAGTCAGATCGATGCCCTGATGGATGCCGCCACCTACAGCGCCAAGGTGGATGGCCACTGAGTTTTCCTCGGCGTTCCGCCCCGCGTTCAGCCCGTTCGTTGCGCGCCACATCGGCCCCGATGGGGCCCAGCAGCGCCGCATGCTCGTGGATCTGGGCCTGAATGATTTAGAGGGCCTCGTGGCCCAGGTGGTGCCCGAGTCCATTCGGCTGGCCCCGGAGCAGGCGGAGGACGGCCTGCCCGCCGGCTGTGACGAGGCCCAGGCCCTGGCGGAGCTGCAGGCGATCGCGGCGGCCAACCAAGTGCAGCGCAGCCTGATCGGCCTGGGCTACTACGGCTGCATCACCCCCGCGCTGCTGCAGCGCCATGTGTTCGAAAACCCGGCCTGGTACACCGCCTACACCCCCTATCAGGCGGAGCTGAGCCAGGGGCGTCTGGAGGCGTTGCTCAATTTTCAGACCTTGATCAGCGAGCTCACCGGCCTGCCGATCGCCAACGCCTCCCTGCTGGACGAAGCCACCGCGGCCGCCGAGGCCATGGCCCTGAGCGCGGCTGCCTGCTCCCGCCCCGAAGCCCGCCGCTTCCTGGTGGATCAGGCGGTCTTCCCTCAGACCTGGTCCGTGCTGCAGACCCGGGCGGAGCCCCTGGAGATCGAGCTGGTGTCGGTGGATCCGCAGCAGCTGCTCCAGCAGCCCCAGCTGCTGGAGGGGGCCTTTGGTCTGCTGCTGCAGCTGCCCGGTGCCGATGGCCTGCTCTGGGATCCGGCTGCAGTGGTGGCCGCTGCCCAATCCGCCGGTGTGATGGTCACCGCCGCCCTGGATCCCCTGGCCCAGGTGCTGATGGCGCCGGTGGGGGAGCTCGGGGTGGAGATCGCCGTGGGCAGCACGCAGCGTTTTGGGGTCCCCATGGGGTTCGGCGGCCCCCATGCTGCGTTTTTCGCCACCACCACGGCGCAGCAGCGCCGCATCCCGGGTCGTCTGGTGGGCCAGTCCGTGGATGCGGAGGGTCGGCCGGCGTTGCGCCTGGCGTTGCAGACCCGGGAACAGCACATCCGCCGCGACAAGGCCACCAGCAACATCTGCACCGCCCAGGTGCTGCTGGCGGTGATGGCGGGCTTTTACGCCGTGCACCATGGCCCGGAGGGCCTGGCCTGCATCGCCCGGCGGGTGCTGCTGCTGCGCACCGTGCTGAGCCGCGCTCTGCAGCAGCTGGGGCTGGCCCCGGTGGCGGGCCCCGGTTTCGACAGCCTGCGGGTGCTGACCCCGGAAGCCCCTGCTCTGTTGGAGCGGGCGGCGGCGGCGGGCTTCAACCTGCGCCCCGAACCCCAGGGCCTGGCCATCAGCCTGGATGAATTGAGCAGCCTCGACGAGCTGCAACGGTTGCTGCAGGCGTTGGCCCCGGCTGGGGCGGCGGCGCCCGATCTGGCCTCGCTTTGGGATGGCCAGCAGGAGGAGCTGGCCACCGCCGGCGCCACCGCTATGCCGGAAGCCCACCTGTGGGGCGGCGCCGTGCCAGGGCGCCAGCGCCCCTGGCTGCAGCAGCCGGTGTTCCAGCACTACCGCAGTGAAACGGAGCTGCTGCGCTACATCCAGCGGTTGGTGTCCCGCGATTTCTCCCTGGTGCACGGGATGATCCCGCTCGGCAGTTGCACCATGAAGCTGAATGCGGCGGCGGAGCTGCAGCCGGTGAGCTGGCCCGCCTTTGCCCAGCTGCATCCGTTTGCGCCCCCGGCCCAGAGCGCTGGCTATCGCCGTCTCGTGGGCGATCTGGAGCAGTGGTTAGCCGCGCTCACAGGTTTTGCCGGGGTGTCCCTGCAGCCCAATGCCGGCTCCCAGGGGGAGTATGCGGGCCTGCTGGTGATCCGCGCCTGGCACCGCAGCCGCGGTGACCACCACCGCCGCATCTGCCTGATCCCCACGAGCGCCCATGGCACCAACCCCGCCAGCGCCGTGATGGCCGGCATGCAGGTGGTGCCGGTGGCCTGCGACGAGCAGGGCAACATCGACCGGGCCGACCTGGAGGCCAAAGCCCAGGCCCACGCTGCGGACCTAGCCGCCCTGATGGTGACGTATCCCTCCACCCATGGGGTGTTTGAGGAGGGCATCCAGGAGATCTGCGCGCTCGTGCATCGCAGCGGCGGCCAGGTGTACCTCGATGGGGCCAACCTCAATGCCCAGGTGGGGCTCGCCAAGCCCGGTCTCTACGGGGCAGACGTGTGTCACCTCAACCTGCACAAAACCTTCTGCATTCCCCATGGCGGCGGCGGCCCTGGGGTGGGGCCGATCGCGGTGGCGGAGCATCTCCTGCCCTTCCTGCCCGGCCATCCCCTCGCCCAGGCCTGTGGCGGCGGTCAGCCGATCGGGCCCGTGTCGGCAGCCCCCTGGGGCAGCGCCAGCATCCTGCCGATCAGCTGGATGTACATCCGCATGATGGGCGGCGCCGGCCTGCGCCAGGCCAGCGCCGTGGCCCTGTTGGCGGCCAACTGGCTCGCGGAGCAGCTGGAGCCCCATTTCCCCGTGCTCTACCGCGGCAGCAACGGCCGGGTAGCCCATGAATGCATCCTCGATCTGCGGCCCCTGCGCCGCAGCGCCGGTTTGGAGGTGGACGATCTGGCCAAGCGCCTGATGGATTACGGCTTCCATGCCCCCACCGTGAGCTGGCCCGTGGCCGGCACCGTGATGGTGGAGCCCACCGAGAGCGAAGCCCTGCCGGAGCTGGAGCGCTTCGTGGCGGCGATGGTGGCCATCCGCGCCGAGGCCGCCGCCATCGAGGCGGGCCACTGCGACCCCCAGAACAACCCGCTCAAGCGGGCCCCCCACACTCTGGCCGCCGTGACCGCCGATGCCTGGGACCGGCCCTACAGCCGCCAGCAGGCGGGTTTCCCCGCCGGGGAAGGGCAGCTGGCCGGCAAGTTGTGGCCAGCCGTGGCGCGCATCGACAATGCCTACGGCGATCGCAACTTGGTGTGCACCTGTCCTTCGGTGGAGGAGTTGGCGTTAGCGACGGCCGCCTGAGGGCCTGGTTGGCGGCAGCTTGCGCCTGCGTTGAAGGCGTTTATATTTCATGCGCTTAGGGAATTTGCTGAATTTCTTTCGGCTCAAGCCCTTGCATCATCAGCAAAATCTGCTGCAACTGCAGGCATTACTGCAGGCCGGCCATTCAAATGAGTGACGACATCCTGGGTTTGATTGACGCCAAGCGATCCGGCGCTGCCGCCGGTGACTCCGACGGCAAGCCCCAGGCCTCGCTCCAGCTGCCCACCCTGCCTGAGGGCCAGACCCTGCGGGTCGAGGGCACCAACGTGGTGCGCGTGCCTTTTGGGGTGCGCCGTCCGCTGCGCACCCGCCCGGCGCGCCCCGAGCACTGGGCCACCCTGGTGATCCCCTTTCAAGCGGGCGGTTCCTCCCCCACCCCACCGCCCCAGGCGGCCGGAGCTCAGCAGCCCTGATCCAGCCGCCAGTCGATCAGGGCCTTGACGTCATCCACGGAGCTGGCCGGTGCCCGAAAGGGCAACTGCTGCATGGGGCTGCGCTCCGGGCGCACCAGCCAGGTGAGGTCGTTCTGTGGGATCAGCACGAAGCCCCGGTAGCGCACCACCCAGCGTTGATGGATGGTGTTGCTGCTGGTGGCGGTGCCCATGGCTCACCGAATCGCTGAATGCCGTCATTTGAGCGGCTGCAGGCCCCATCTCCGTCAGATTCCGTTTTTCTTCCGCTGGATGTAACTGCGGCCTTTACACCTCATCAATGGGATGGAAGAGCTCTCGACGGGAACTGGCTTTTCGAGGCTTTTGTGATCACCTGAACTGTCAGTGCTTGCTGATGCGCGTTAGAACAACGGGCCTGGGGCGTCGCCCCGCTCAATAGCTGACGTCTCAGTAGTTGGCGCCACTGCGGCGCTGGTGCACGGCGGTGGTGGCCGCGGCGTCGAGCAGGGCTCCCGCCTCCGCCTGGGCGTAGATCAGCCAGTGGTCGCCGCATTCCATCCGTTGTTTCACCTGGCACTCCAGCCAGGCCACGGCCTCCGGCAACACCGGCTGGCCGGCGGGGCTTTGCTCCAGGTTCAGCCCGGCGAACCGGTCGGCACCGGGGGCGAAGGGTTGCAGGAATTGCTTCATCGGCCCGCTCTCCCGCCCCGCCGCCAGCACGTTGAGGGCAAACACATCCCCCACGTGCAGCAGAGCCTCCACGGCGCGGTCCTTGGCCACCGCCACCGTGAGGCCCGGGGGGCTGAAGCTGGCCTGGCTGACCCAGCTGGCCACCATGGCGCCGCTGAGCCGAGACTCGCCGCTGCCTTTCACGGTGGTGAGCACGCACAGGGATCCCACCACGCGGCCGAGGGCTTGCACCGCCGGATTGCTGCGGCTTTCGTTGAGGCCGCCGCCGCTGCTGCGGCGTTGCTGGCGCCGTTGTTCCGCCTGCAGGCTGCGGCCCAGGGCGGTTCCCGTTTCCTCGCAGGTTTTGAGGGTGGCGGCATCGGGGCTGAACTTCACCTTGATCGGCTCAAAGGCGAAGCGGAAGCCACCATCTCGCAGCTTGGTTTCCAGCAGTTCGAGGGCTTCACCGCTCCAGCCAAAGCTGCCGAACACCCCCACCGGCTTGGCGCGATCCCCCTCCGCCAGCAGGCTGCCGAGGGCCGACACGATCGGCGTCGGGGCATGGCCGCCGAGGGTGGGGGAGCCGATCAGCACCGCATCGCAACCGCGGATCGCCTCCAGCAGTTTGTCCGCCGGTGTGAACTCGCAGTTGATGCTCTCCACCCGCACGCCTGTGCGCGCCACCCCCTGGGCTAGGGCATCGGCGATGGCGGCGGTGTTGCCGTAGGCGCTGGCGAACAGCAGGGCCACCGAGAGCTTGGCGCGCTCCTGGGCCGCACCCCAGCGGCGGTAGTCCGTCAGCAGGCTGCGCCAGCTTTCGCTGATGGCGGGGCCATGGCCGGGGGCGATGGTGCGGATCGGCAGTTCATCGACCCGGTTGAGCACGGCTTCCACCTGCCGGGCCATCGGGGCCATCAGGCAGTCGTAGAAGTAGCGGCGGTCCTCTTCGGTGCTGCTGCGGTTGGCCTCGGCCCAGTCGCTGCTGCAGAGGTGGGCGGAAAAGAACTTGCCGCTCATCAACAGGCCGGTGCTCTCCTCAAAGGCCATCAGGCTCCCGGGCCAACGGGGCGTGGGGGCGGGGTAGAGGCAGAGGCGGAAGCCATGGGCCAGGGGGCGGCAGCCCTCCTGCTTGACCACATCGATCGAGGGCAGGGTCGGCAGCTCCGCTGTTGCTGCGGTCGCCTCGGGCCCCGTGGGGCGTTGCTGGCTCCAGAGGTCCTGCAGCAGGCGTGCGCCGGCGTTGGAGGCCACCAGCATCAGCGCCGGCCAGTGCGCCGCCAGCCGCCGCAACAGGGCCACCCGGTTGGGGTTGACGTGCCCCACGATCACCTTCAGCTCCGCCTCCGCCGGCACCAGGGCCGCCAATTGCTCCAGATAGGGCTCGGCGAAGGAGTCGCCGGGGGGGTGCACCAGCACCGGTGGCACGGCTTTGCCGGCGGGGGTGCTGCCGGCTGTGAACAGGAAACTGTTGGCGCTGGTGCCCCGCTCCAGGCCGTATTCCACTTCGAAGCGCAGGCGCCGCGGGCTCAGCCCCCGCAGGCAGATCAGGCCCGGCTCGATCGGGATCTGGATCACGGAGCGTGCGGCGCTGGCGGCAGGGCTGACCGCGGGGCTGCTACTGGCAGGCATCAGTAGTGGTTCCCCACTTTGCGGTGGTGCACGGCGGTGGTGGCTTCCGTATCGGAGACGTTGCCCTGTTCCACCTCGGCATAGATGATCCAGTGGTCCGGACCTTCCATCCGTTGCTGCACCCGGCAGCCCAGGAAGGCCAGGGCATCCCCCAGCACCGGGCCGCCGCTGGCGACGCCGTCGAGCACGTTGACGCCGGCGAAGCGATCGGCGCCCGGGGGGAAGCGCTTGAGGAAGTGGCGCAGCAAGGGTTGGTGGTTGTCCTCCCGCAGGATGTTGAGCACGAAGTGGTCCCCCACCTGCAGCAGGGCTTCGATGGCGCGGTCCTTGGCCACCGCCACCGTGATCCCCGGCGGTTCAAAGCTGGCCTGGCTCACCCAGCTGGCCACCATGGCCGAGGCCCGTTCCTGCTGTCGGGCGGTCACCACGTACAGCCCGCCGGTGAGGCGTCCCAGGGCCTTGTCGAGGTCGCCATCGAGGGCCTTCATGGCGGCGATGGTTTTCTCGCGGGTCAGCAGTTGGCCGAGGTCGGTGCCGGCCTCCTCGCAGCGCTGGTAGTCGTTGCCGTCGGGCACCTGGCGAATGCGTAGCGGTTCGAAGGCTTCCTTCTGCCCCAGGCTGCGCAGCTGGCTGGCCACGGTGTCGATCGGCTCGTCGTTGCCGCCGAAAGCGTCGTAGGTGGCCACCCATTGCTTCGGTTGCAGCGCCGCCAGCAGGGTGCCAATGGAGGCCTGCAGCTCGGCATCGGGGTTGGCGGGCCAGGTGGGCACCACCACGGCGCTGGCTTCGCCGATCAGGGCGCTCAATTCCTGAGGGTCGGTGGCGCGCAGATCCACGAGCTGCACTTGGGCCTCTGCCTTGCCGATGCCGCGGGCGATGGCCTGGCTCAGGCGATCGCAGAAGCCGTATTGGCTCACATAACAAACCGCCGCATAGGCCTCCCCCTTGCTGCGGCCTTCACTCCACGCGCGGTAGTCCGAGAGCCAAAGGCCGAGGTGATGGCGCAGCAGCGGACCGTGGCCCACGGCGATGGTGTTGAGGGCCGGCAGGGCATCCATGCGCTTCATCGCCTGCAGCACGCTGCGGGCGTTGGGCCCCATCAGGCAGTCGTAGTAGAAGCGGAAATCCGGAGCGATGGCGCCGGGATCCACATCGAAGACGTCGTCGGAGCAGTAGTGCAGGCCGAAGGCATCACAGGTGTAGAGGATGCCGGTGCCGTGGTCGAACGAAAAGATCGTGTCCGGCCAGTGCAGGTTGGGGGCACTCAGAAACTCGAAGCAGTGCTGAACACCGCTGTCGGGGTTGGTGCCCAGGTCGAGCTCATCGCCACTTTTCACCGCCCTGCTCTTGAAGGGGCGGTGCACCTGGTTGTCCAGGAACTGGATCGCCACCTTGGAGCCCACGATTTCGAGCTCGGGGTTGAGGTCGATCAGGTGGCCGATCAGGCCGGAGTGGTCGGGTTCGGTGTGGCTGACGATCAGGTGATCGATGGCCTTCGGATCGATCTGGCCCTGCAGCAGCGGCAGCCAGGTGGCCTCGAACTTGAGGTGGCTGCTGTCGATCAGGGCGGTGCGCTCGCCGCGCACCAGGAAGCTGTTGTAGGTGGTGCCGTTGCGCAGGCCGAACTCGATGTCGAAGCGGCTGCGGTCCCAGTCCAGCGAGCGGATCGTGGTGGTGTCCGCGGCGATGGGCTCGCATTGGAGTGTGAGGCGGCCAGCCTTGGGTTGATCAGCCATGGGGACCCAGCGCAGTCGCGGCACGTAGGGCCAACTGTAGGTAGGGCACCGGGGCCCCTTGGCCGGAGCCGTCTGGGGGCATCTGGGCAGCAAAAGGCCCCGACGTTGCCGCCGGGGCCCGGTCCCGTCCTCTGGTGGTGTGTGGTCTGGGATCAGCCCTCCACCTTCACGCTGACGCTGGTTGTGGTCTGGGCCTTGGGGGCCGTGACCGTGAGCAGGCCATCGCGGTAGTGGGCGCTCAGCCCATCGCGGTCGATGCCCGAGGGGAAGCGGAAGCTGCGGCTCCAGGTGCCGTAGCGGAACTCACTGAGCAAGGGGCCGGCGGCGGCTGGGGTCTCGGCCTCGCCGGCCGGCTCGGGCTCGGGGGCGCGGCGCTGGGCACTGATCACCAGGCTGCGGTCGGTGGCTTTGACGTCGATCGAGTCGCGGTCAACGCCAGGCAGCTCGAGGCAGATGCTGAAGCCGGCTTCGGTGTCACGCACCTCCGCGGCGGGCACGCGCTCGGCGCTGTGCAGTTGCTGTTCCAGCTGTTGGAACAGATCGGTGTCGAACAGATCGAAGGGCGATTGGCGCAGGGTCAACATGGCGGGTTCTGCAAGGGATCGCTGGTGCGGGGGATCACCCGCATCGCCAATGTGGCCCCGTTGCCGCAGCCCCAGGGGCGCGAGAACCGATCCAGTCGGTACGGCCCCTACGGCCTCGGTTCGGCTGCCCCACCAGGGTTGTCGGGGGAGCCGAACCGCTGCCCTAGAGCCACCACCAGCTGTTAAAGGCGGCCGCTTGGCCGCAGGGGTGCCCGTCGGGATCCCAGAGGGTCCAGAGCCGGGCGTTGTGGATCTGGAAGCGGCGTCCGCCGCTGCTGATGCGGATGCCGCTGTAGCCGGAGATGGCGTGCTGTTGCTGGGCTTGCACCAGCATTCGGGCCCGCTCCTGGCGTTGTTGCGGTTCCGCGGTGAGCCGTGAGGGCAGGCCCACCATCTGGCTCCAGGTCCGTTGCCACAGCTGCAGGGCGGCGGCATTGGCGTAGATCAACCGCGGTCCCGGGTCGCCGCCGGGGTCGCTGCCGTCGTGGGCCAGCACCACCGTCGGGCAGGCGAACAACTCCTGGGCCTGGTGCGCTGGATCCGGCTGGGGCAGCAGGTTGCGCCCGAAGCCCTGCCCGTGGCTGCGGAGGATGCAGGCCGCCAGTTCCAGCTGCGCTGCCTCAAGCCAAGGGGCCGTAGGCATCGGCTCAGCTGCCGTTGGTGTCGGCGTCGTTGGTTTGGTTGCTGCCGGCGGCCATGGCCGTGGCCATGGCGGTGGTGCTGAAGCTGACCCCCTGGGCCTTGAGGTGGTCGACGAACAGGCGGCCCGCCTCCGGGAAGCGGCCGTCCTCCGCCAGGGGCACGGGCCCCGCCTCATCCAGGCCGGTGTCCCCCTCCATGGCCGGGGTGATCACCACCAGCCCCGGATCGAGGGCGGCGTCGTAGCGCCACCAGCGGTTGGGATCGCGGATGGCGGCGGGGGTGGGGTTGTACAGGCCTTCGCTGCTGCTCAGCGGTTGGCGTGCCTCTCCGTCGCCCGTTCGGGCCGCCTTGGCGGCCTTGGCTTCTAAGGCTTTCTTGGCCAGCAGCGCCCGCCGTTGCACCGCCAGATCGCTCAGCAGTTGGGCGCGGGTGCGGCCCCGCAGCTGAAACAGCACGAAGGGGTCTTCGCTGAAGCGCTCGCCCATCAGGTAGTAGACGGCGCTCACGTGCTTGCAGGGGTTGATCTTGTCGGGGCAGGTGCATTCGCTGCGCACCTCCTGCAACTTGAACGGAAACAGGCGCCGGCCGCTGGCGGCGAAGGCCCGCTCGATGTCCTGGGGCATCACCCCCGCCAGCAGCTGGGCTGACCAGCGGGCCTTCTGCCCCAGGGCCTCGAGCACATAGCCCCAGTCGTCGTCGCTGAGCACGTCGAGCCAGAGCTTCACCTTGTAGGGGTCTTCACCGCTGCCCTGCACGCGGGCGTGCACGCGGCGGCCTTCGAAGCGGATCGACAGCACGTTGCCTTCGCGGGCATAGGCCCAGGCCCGCTCCAGCCGTTTCTTGAAGCGGTAGCCGTTGATCAGCTCCATCCACTGCTCCACCCACCAGGGCTGCTGGCCCAGGCCCTGGTCGCCCAGCTGGGTGGTGATGCCGTTGTGGTTGCCGGGGGTGATGGTCATGGCGTCAGTCCTCGCTGAGGGTCACCAGGTCCTTGAGCTGGCCGATGTCGAGGCCGCCGAGCCAGTCCTCGCCGGAGCCGACGATGTCGGCCGCCAGTTTTGATTTCTCCTTGATCATCCGATCGATCCGTTCCTCCACCGAGCCGCTGGTGATGAACTTGTGCACCATCACGCGGTTCTGCTGGCCGATCCGGTAGGCCCGGTCGGTGGCCTGGTTCTCCACCGCAGGGTTCCACCAGCGGTCGATGTGGAACACGTGGCTGGCGCGGGTGAGGTTGAGGCCCACGCCGCCGGCCTTGAGCGACAGCAGGAACAGCTGCGGGCCACGCGGGTCCTCCTGGAAGCGGTCCACCATCGCTTGGCGTTCGGTTTTGCTGGTGTTGCCGTAGAGGAAGGGCACCTCTTGACGCCAGCGGTGCTCGAGGTGGGCCTTCAGCAGGTGGCCCCACTCGGCGAACTGGGTGAACAGCAGGGCCCGGTCGCCCGCCTCCATCACCTCCTCAAGGATTTCCTCCAGGCGCTGCACCTTGGCGCTGCGGGCGGCGAACTCCTTGAAGAAGCCGGCGTCGTTGGGGTCGGGATCCTGCTTGAGGGCCAGGGCAGGGTGGTTGCAGATCTGCTTGAGCCGGGTGAGCAGGGCCAGCACCTGGCCGTGCTTCTGGCCCAGGGGCGCCCGGGCGATGGCATCCAGGCTGTCCTCCACGGTTTTGTTGTAGAGCTTGCGCTGCTCGGGGGCGAGGCCGACCCATTCGCTCAGCTCCACCTTTTCGGGCAGGTCGGAGATGATCGATTTGTCGGTCTTGAGGCGCCGCAGGATGAACGGGCCCACGCGGCCCTTGAGGTCCCGCAGCGACGACATGTCGCCATAGCGCTCGATCGGTAGGCGATAGCGCTGGCGGAAGAAGGGTTCATCGCCCAGCACCTTGGGGTTGAGGAAATCCATCAGCGCCCACAGCTCGCTGACCCGGTTCTCCACGGGGGTGCCGGTGAGGGCGATGCGGAAGCGCGGACCCTTGCCGGTTCGCCCCCCCTGGCCGGGGCGACCCAGGTCGCGGGCCGCCATCGATTGCTTGGCGTTGTGGTTCTTGATCGCCTGGGCTTCGTCGATCACCACCCCCTGCCAGTCGATCTTGTCCAGGATTTCGCTGTCCCGCTGCAGCAGGCCGTAGCTGGTGAGCACCAGATCAACCCCTTTGAGCGCCTTCTTGAGGGCGTCGGGGCTGGAGGGGCGGCGCGGTCCGTAGTGCTCGGTCACCGTCAGGTCGGGGGTGAAGGCCGCCGCCTCCCGTTTCCAGTTGGTGAGCACGGAGGTGGGCGCCACCAGCAGCACCGGCCGTTTCAATTCCTCTTCGGCCTTCAGGTGCTGCAGGAAGGCCAGTAGCTGGATGGTCTTGCCCAGGCCCATGTCGTCCGCCAGGCAAGCCCCCTGGTCGAAGCGGTGCAGGAAGGCCAGCCAGCCCAGGCCCCGCTCCTGGTAGGGCCGCAGCTGACCGGCGAAACCAGGCGGCGCTGGCAGCGGCTCGGGGGCTTTCTGCTGGTGGTACTGCTCCAGCACCGCCTGCAGGCGTGGGCCGGCGGTGAAGGCATGCACCGGCAGCCGCTGCAGGGTTTCGCCTTCGTTGCCGGTGATGCGCAGGGCATCGTCGAGGCTGAAGGGGGGCTCGGCGGCGCAGAACTTCTCGGCGTTCTTGAGGTCGAGCGGGCGCAGCTCGATCCAGGCCCCCTTGTGCTGCACCAGTGGGCTGCGCTTGGCGGAGAGCTTCTCCAGGTCGCGCAGGTTGAGGGTGACGCCGCCGATCATGAACTCCCAGCGCCATTCCAGCGTTTCCCCAAGGGTGAAACCGCGCGACTTTTCAGGCAGTTCGGCGGTGATCGCCAGGCCCAGCCGGCTGGCCAGACCGCCGGACAGGCTCGCCGGCAGGATCACCCCGACGCCCACATCGCGCAGGCGGGCAGCGGCGGTGCGCACCAGCACAAACGCCTCCGCCGGGGTGAGCTGCATGGCCTCCGGGGTGGCGGCATCGAGGCCCCGTTCGATCGGCTCGAAGGCCAGCAACGCCCGTCCGAGGCCCTCGAGCAGCAGGGCGCCCGGCTGCTCCACCTGGATTTCCCCCAGGGCTAGATCGCCGTCGCCCGCCGCCCAGACCATCCCCGACGGCACCCGCAGGCTGGGGTCGGCTTCGGCCTGCAGACCAAAGCGCAGCTCCCAGAGCTCCTCGCCCTCCGGCGGGGTGAACAGTTCGATGCAAGCCCGGGCCGGTGCGACCTTGCCGGCTACGGTTTCGCGCCAGTGGTGGCTGGCGATGGCCAGGCGCTCCTGGTCTTCGTCGTCGAGGGCCAGCCGGCCGCCCGGATCCCCCAGGGCCTCCTCCCAGGCGGCCAGCAGGGGGTCGAGGCCCTGGCCACCGGGGGCAAAGGCGGCCCGCAGCTGGCCATCCACCAGCTTCTCCACGATGCTGGCCACCAGCAGGCGATTGGAGCGGGGGCGACCGCAGGCCAGATGCCGGTCGGCGCTGGCGGCGGCCACCACCTGGGGCATGCGCAGGGCTAGCTCCTCCAGACGGCGGCGGTCGTCCTCCCGGTTGAGCAGCGGCAGCCAGCTGGCCTTGCCGCCGGCTGCATCGGGCAGCCAGCGGCCCCGGGCAATCAGGCTCAGGCACCAGCGCTGCACGTGCGACCACCAGTGCAGGTCGTCGCCCAGACCGGCTTCGGCATAGCCGGAGAGGGGCAGCAGGTTGAGCCAGTCAGCGGCGGGGCCGGGTTTCAGAAACCAGCCCTCCACCTGCCAGGGCCACCAGCTCAGGTCTTTCGGCAGGGGTTCTCCGGCCTGCAGGGGCATGCCGCTCCAGGCTTCGCTGGCGTCGCTCTTTTGGCCTCGGACCCCTTGCTGGCGGCTGGGCAGGGTGAGGGTGGCGCTGGCTTGGCGCAGATCTTCCGACCAGAACTGGTGGTCATCCAGCCAGGTGGCCAGGGTGTCGATGTCGAGGCTGAGGGGGTGCAGTGGCGCTTCCAGCGCCGGACTCACCGGTTCGGCCACACGCCAGGTATCCGCCCAGATCAGCAGGCCCGCAGTGGGGGCCTTGCCCTTGGCGAAGCTCCCCGCCGGCACGACGGGCAGCCAGGTGGCATGCAGCAGGCTCATGGAGGCAGGGCCTGGGGATCAGGGGCGCCGGACCGCCTGCGGCCGCGCCGCGAAAGCTCGCGACAGGGCTTGCGATCCGTGCAGCACCAGCGCGGCGCCGATCAGCGGCAGCCAGGCACGAACGAGCTCCATCATCACAGTTGGCGCGACCTGCGCCAAGGCCGGGGCCACAGGTGTTGACAACGGCCAGGGGCTGAGGGGCGGCAGACCGAGGCTGTGGATGCCGCAGACCGCCCCCACCAGGCCCGCCTGCAGGTGGCCGTCGTCGGGGTCAACCCGTTGCAGGTGGAACGCCAGCAGGCCATAGAAAAAGCCGCAGCCCCCCGCCCGCAGGGCCGGCTCCACCCCCAGCGGCAGGCCCAGCAGCAGGGCGCTGCCGCCGGCGGCTAGGGCCCAGGCGATCGAGCGCAGCCGCAGCTGCGCGCGGGAGGCCTCGTGGCCGGCTGCTGGGGCGGAGGGGGCGCTCATGTTGCGCGATCATGCCCGGTTCAGGCTTTTCTCGCTTCGCCATGGCTGCCGCCGCTCCGCGCACTGGTCGTTCGATGAGCGGTGCCGAGATCCGCGCGGCCTTCCTCGATTTCTACGAACAGCGGGGCCACAAACCGATGGCCAGCGCCTCGCTGGTGCCGGACGACCCGACGGTGCTGCTCACCATCGCCGGGATGCTGCCGTTCAAGCCGGTGTTCCTGGGGCAGCAGCCGCGGCCGGCGGCCCGGGCCACCAGCGCCCAGAAGTGCATCCGCACCAACGACATCGAAAACGTGGGCCGCACCGCTCGGCACCACACGTTTTTCGAGATGCTCGGCAACTTCTCGTTTGGCGATTACTTCAAGGAGCAGGCGATCCAGTGGGCCTGGGAGCTGAGCACCGGGGTGTTTGGCCTCTCTCCCAAGAACCTGGTGGTGAGCGTGTTCCGGGAGGACGACGAGGCCGAGGCGATCTGGCGTGACCTGGTGGGGGTGAACCCCAAGCGGATCATCCGCATGGATGAGGCCGACAACTTCTGGGCCTCAGGCCCCACCGGCCCCTGCGGCCCCTGCTCGGAGATCTATTACGACTTCAAGCCCGAGCTTGGCGATGACGGCATCGATCTCGAGGACGACGGCCGCTTCATCGAGTTCTACAACCTGGTGTTCATGCAGTACAACCGCGACGCCGAGGGCAACCTCACGCCGCTGGCCAACCGCAACATCGACACCGGCATGGGTCTGGAGCGCATGGCTCAGATCCTGCAGGCGGTGCCCAACAACTACGAAACCGACCTGATCTATCCGTTGATCGAAACGGCGGCGGGTCTGGCGGGGGTTGAGTATCCCAGCCTGGATGGCAAGGGCAAGACCAGCCTCAAGGTGATCGGCGACCACTCCCGTGCCATCACCCAGCTGATCTGCGATGGCGTCACCGCCAGCAACCTGGGTCGCGGTTACATCCTGCGCCGGCTGCTGCGCCGCGTGGTGCGCCACGGACGGCTCCTGGGCATCGACAAGCCCTTCCTGCCCGCGATGGGGGAGGCGTCGATCGCGTTGATGCAGGCCGCCTACCCCCAGCTGATGGAGCGGCGCGAGGTGATCCTGGCCGAACTCAAGCGGGAGGAGGCCCGTTTCCTGGAAACCCTGGAGCGCGGCGAGAAGCTGCTGGCGGATGTGCTGGCCGCCAAGCCCCAGCAGATTTCCGGCGAGCAGGCCTTCGAGCTCTACGACACCTACGGCTTCCCGTTGGAGCTCACCGAGGAGATCGCCGAGGAGCACGGTCTCACGGTGGATCTGGCCGGCTTTGAGGCGGCCATGGAGGCCCAGCGTCAGCGGGCCAAGGCGGCGGCGGTGAGCATCGATCTCACCCTGCAGGGGGCCATCGATCAGGTGGCCGTCGAGCTGGAGGCCACGGAATTCCGCGGCTACGAGCTGCTGGAGCAACGCAGCTGTGTGGTCGCCTTGGTGGTCAACGGTGAGCCGGCGCAGTCGGCGGTGGCTGGCGATGCGGTGCAGGTGGTGCTCGACACCACCCCCTTCTATGGCGAGGGCGGCGGCCAGGTGGGCGACCGCGGCCTGATCAGCGGCGATGGCCCCGGCGGTGATGGCTTGATCGTGGCGATCGAGGCGGTGTCCCGCAATCGCAGTGTGTTTGTGCACAGCGGCCGCGTCGAGCGCGGCACCCTGGCCCTCGGTGCCGTGGTGCACGGCCAGGTGGACCAGGCTTGCCGTCGCCGCGCCCAGGCCAACCACACCGCCACCCATTTGTTGCAGGCGGCCCTCAAGCAGGTGGTGGATCCGGGCATCGGCCAGGCGGGGTCGCTGGTGGATTTCGATCGGCTGCGCTTCGACTTCCATTGCCCCCGGGCGGTCACGGCGGTGGAGCTGGAGCAGGTGGAAACCCTGATCAATGGCTGGATCAGTGAGGCCCACGCCCTGGAGGTGGCGGAGATGGCGATCGAGCAGGCCAAGGCCGCCGGGGCCGTTGCGATGTTCGGCGAGAAGTACGCCGATGTGGTGCGGGTGGTGGATGTGCCCGGTGTGTCCATGGAGCTGTGCGGCGGCACCCACGTGGCCAACACCGCTGAGATCGGCCTGTTCAAGATCGTGGCTGAGAGCGGCGTTGCTGCCGGCATCCGCCGCATCGAAGCGGTGGCCGGCCCGGCGGTGCTGGCTTATCTGAATGAGCGCGATGCCGTGGTGAAGCAACTGGGCGATCGCTTCAAGGCCCAGCCCGGCGAGATCGTGGAGCGGGTGGCGCAGCTGCAGGAGGAGCTCAAGGCGAGCCAGAAGGCCTTGGCGGCGGCCCGCGAGCAATTGGCCCTGGCCAAGTCGGCAGCTCTGGTGGCCCAAGCGGAGGCCTGCGGCAGCAGCACGCTGCTAGTAGCGCGGCTCGACGGGGTGGAGGGCGCCGGCCTGCAAAGCGCCGCCGCCGGTCTGGCGGAGCAGCTGGGGGATGGGGCGGCCGTGGTGCTGGGGGGCCTGCCCGATCCTGCGGACCTCAGCAAGGTGGTGCTGGCGGCAGCCTTCGGTCCGGCGGTGATCGCCGCAGGGCCTAAGGCCGGTGCCTTCCTCGGCACCGTGGCCAAGGCCTGCGGCGGCGGCGGCGGCGGCCGCCCCAACCTGGCCCAGGCCGGCGGCCGCGATGGGGCGGCCCTGGATGGGGCCCTGGCGCAGGCGCGCACCGACCTGCAGGCGGCCCTGGGCTGAGGCCAGCCGGATCCACAACCGTTCCTCCGCGCTGGCGTTGCTCCGGTGTGGATGAATGCTGCGGGTATCGAACGCCACAGGAGCTGCAGCCATGGCCAGCAGCTTTGAAATCCATGCCCGCCGCCACTGGAGTTTCCGGTTGGTGCTGTTGGGGAGTCGTCTCCAGCTCGAGGGGTGCCGCGAGGCCGCGGGGCCTGGTGACGAGATCCTCACTTGCTCCCTCTGGCTTGAGCCCCAGGACACCCCTTACGACCGGGCCCACGAGCTGATGGCCCACCCCAGTTGCTGCCTCTAGCCCTGCCGATCTATCCCTGCAGATAGGTGGTCTGCCGCAGGCTGGTTTCCAGGTGGTCCATCAGCCGCTGGGCGTCGCTGATTTTCAGGTCGCCCCGTTGAATGGCCGCTTCGCTGGCCACCCGCAGCCGCTCCAGCAGCAGCTCCGGTTGGTGCTCCATGGCCTCCAATACCTGCGCGTTGGTGTTGCCGCGCACCACGTGGTCCACCTGGTAGCCGCCACCGGGGGCCAGGCGGATGTGCACCGCGTTGGTGCTGCCGAACAGGTTGTGCAGGTTGCCCATCACCTCCTGGTAGGCCCCTCCGAGGAACATGCCGATGAGATAGGGCTGCCCCTCCTGGGGGGCATGCAGCTCCAGCAGCGGCTTGGCCTGCCCGTCGCCGATGAAGCGGGCCAGCTTGCCGTCGGAGTCGCAGGTGAGGTCGGCGAAATGCCCCAGCCGGGTGGGTTCCTCCTCCAGCCGATGGATCGGCAGCAGCGGGAACAGCTGCTCGATCGCCCAGGTGTCCGGCGCGGAGCGGAACACCGAGATGTTGGCGTAATAGGTGCCCGCCAAGGCCGCCCGCAGGCTCTTGAGGTCGTCGGGGATGGCGCTGCTACGGGGCAGGCGGTCCACGATCGCCGTGGCGCAGGCCCAGGTGAGCTGTTCGGCCATGGCCCGCTCCGGCAGGCTCAGGTAGCCGAGGCGAAAGGCCGCCAAGGCGTCGTCCTTGAACTTGATCGCGTCATTCCAGGCCTCCTGCAGCCGTGAGAGCGACCCGTCATCGCCGGCGGTCGTCGCCGTGATGCCCGCCAACGTCTCCCGCAGGTTGCGAACCGTGAGCGGTTCGCTCTCACCTCCCGCAGGCAGGGCCGCCGGCACCTGGGCGCTGCCCAGCACGTTGAACACCAGCACCGAGAAGTGGCTGGCGATGGCGCGGCCGCTCTCGCTCACCAGGGTGGGCACCGGCACCCCGTGGGGCTCACAGCACTCCCGCACCGTGGCCACCACGTCGTTGGCGTAGTTCTGCAGCGAGTAGTTGGTGGAGGCCGCCGTGGCGGTGCGGCTGCCGTCGTAATCCACCCCCAGGCCGCCGCCCACATCCAGGAAGCCCATGGGGGCCCCCAGCTTGGTGAGCTCCACGTAGATCTGCCCGGCCTCCTGCAGGGCGTCCTTGAGCACGGCGATGTCGTTGATCTGGCTGCCCACGTGGAAGTGCAGCAGCCGCAGGTCGTTCAACAGGCCGGCGGCGCGCAGGGCCTCCACCGTGGCCAGTAGATCGGGGATGGAGAGGCCGAATTTGGCCTTGTCGCCCACGGAGCTGCCCCAGCGGCCGCTGCTGCGGCTGGAGAGCTTGGCGCGGATGCCGATGAACGGTGCCGCCCCCAGGGCGCGGCTCGCTTCGATGATCCGCTGCACCTCATCGGCCTGCTCGATCACCACCACCGGCTGGCGCCCCAGCCGCCGGGCCAGGATCGCCGTCTCGATGTAGCGCTGATCCTTGTAGCCGTTGCAGATCAGCAGCGCCTCCGGGTCATCGATCAGCGACAGGGCGATCAGCAGCTCCGCTTTGCTGCCGGCTTCCAGGCCGAAGTGCCAACGGCGGCCGCAGGCCACCAGCTCCTCCACCACATGGCGCTGCTGGTTGCACTTCACCGGGAACACGCCCTGGTAGCGGCCGCCGTAGCCGTACTGCGCGATGGCCCGCTCGAAGGCGGCGTGCAGCCGCTCCAGCCGGTCTTCGAGGATGTCGTCGAAGCGGATCAGCAGCGGCAGCCCCAGGTTGCGGACCTGCAGCCCCTGCACCAGCTCCAGCAGATCGAGGCTGCCGCCCCGCTCCCCCTGGGGCTGCACGCTGATGTGGCCGCGGCCGTTCACCGAGAAGTAGGGCTCCCCCCAGCGGTCGAGGCCGTAAAGGGCGGCGCTGTCGGCGGTGGTCCAGCTGGTCAAGGCAGGGTCGGGGATCACGGCACCACTGTGCTTGCCAATCGGCGCCTCCGCCGCGGACGATGGGCCGGATCTGACCGTTTTTTGCCATGGCCGCCGAACGCACTTTCGTTGCCATCAAGCCCGACGGCGTGCAGCGCGGCCTCGTGGGGGAGATCCTGGGTCGCTTTGAGCGCAAGGGCTTCAAGCTTGTGGGCCTCAAGCAGCTCACCCCCAGCCGTGAGCTGGCTGAAAGCCACTACGGCGTGCACCGCGAGCGCCCCTTCTTCGCCGGCCTGGTGGACTTCATCACCTCCGGCCCCGTGGTGGCCATGGTGTGGGAAGGCGATGGCGTGATCGCCAGCGCCCGCAAGCTGATCGGCGCCACCAAGCCCCTGGAGGCCGAGCCCGGCACCATCCGCGGCGACCTGGCCGTGAACATCGGCCGCAATGTCATCCACGGTTCCGACGCCCCGGAAACCGCTGCCTTTGAGATCGGCCTCTGGTTCCAGCCCTCCGAACTGAGCGACTGGACCCCCGCCGATCAGGTCTGGCGCACCGAGGGCTGAGCTCACCCGCCGGAGCCAAAGCGCCCCCAGTGGAACGCCTCCAGCAGGCTCCGCTGGGGGCCTTGCAATGTTTGGGCGATGGCCCCATCCAGCAGCTGGGCGGTGATCGCCGCCAGCAGCACCCCGTTGCGGTGGTGACCGCAGGCCAGCCACAGCCCCTGCAGGGCCGAAGCCCCCAGCAGCGGCCCCTCATCGGGGGTGCAGGGGCGGAAGCCCCACCAGCGCTCCATCGGCGGCCACTGGCTCGCTTCGGGCAAGAGCGCCGCGATCCCCGCCTGCAACTGCCGTTGGCCATCGGGGGTGAGCCCTTCGCGGAAGCCCGCCTCCCGTTCACTGGTGGCCCCCACCACCAGCAGGCCGTCCTCCCGTGGCACCAGGTAGGTGCCCGGTCCGAAGATCACCCGCCGCAGGGCATCGCGCGGCCCCTGCAGCGACAGCATCTGCCCCTTCACGGGATGGATCGGCAGCTCCGGCAGCAGTTGGCTGCTCCAGGCGCCACAGCAGAGCACCGCTTCCCGGGCCTGCAGATCCCGCAGCTCTCCTTCCGCGCTGCGCAGCCGCACCCCCTGTAGCGCCCCGTCCTGGCGCTGCAGCTCCAGCACCTCCACCCCCTCCTGGAAGCGCACCCCGAGCCCGGCGCAGGCCCGCTCTAGGGCGCGCATGAGCCGGCGGCGGTTATCGATCTGACCGTCCTGGCGGAACAGCAGTCCCGCTCGCCACTGGGGGCCGATGCCGGGCACCTCGCGCTCTAACCCGTCGCGATCCAGGGCTTCCCCCCAGGGAGTTGTGGGGTAGGCGTCCCGCTCCGCCGCCGAGGCGAAGGGCACCACGATCCCGCAGGGACGCAGGCCACAGGCCAGGCCGCTGTCGGCCTCGATCTGCGCCACCCAGCCGGGGATGGCCTCCAGGCTGGCCTGCCCCAGCTGCAGCAGCGCGCCGCTCAGCCCCTCCGCGTGGGGGGCCAGCATTCCCGCCGCCACGAAACCGGCCGCCTCGCTGCGCCGCCGGCTGAGCACCTCCACGGCGCGGCCGCGGCGGGCCAGCTGGTGGGCGATGGCCAGCCCCATCAAGCCGCCGCCCAGGATCAGCACCGGTTGGCCGGGGGGCGCAGCCATGGGGGCAGGGGGGCAGTCGCTGTCTCAGTGTTTCAGCTGAGGGGCCAATGCTGCCGGGCCCCTTCCATAGGATCCCCGCAGGCATGGAGTGTGAGTGATGGCTGCTGAGGCCGCCTGGGAAGCCGTGATCGGCCTGGAAACCCACGTGCAGCTGGGCACCCACAGCAAGATCTTCACGGCGGCCTCCACCGCCTTCGGCGACGACCCCAACACCCACATCGATCCGGTGGTGTGCGGCCTGCCGGGCACCCTGCCGGTGCTGAATCAGAAGGTGCTCGAGTACGCCGTGAAAGCGGCCCTAGCCCTCAATCTGAACATCGCTGAGCACAGCAAGTTCGACCGCAAGCAGTACTTCTATCCCGACCTGCCGAAGAACTACCAGATCTCCCAGTACGACGAGCCCATCGCCGAAGACGGCTGGATCGACGTGGAGGTGGCCGAGAAGGGCAAGGACACCTACCTCAAGCGCATCGGCATCGAGCGCCTGCACATGGAGGAGGACGCCGGCAAGTTGGTGCATGCCGGCAGCGATCGCCTGGCGGGCTCCACCCACTCCCTGGTGGACTACAACCGCGCCGGCGTGGCCCTGGCGGAGATCGTCAGCAAGCCCGACCTGCGCACCGGCCGTGAGGCGGCGGAATACGCCTCCGAGATCCGCCGGATCATGCGTTATCTGGGGGTGAGCGACGGCAACATGCAGGAGGGCTCCCTGCGCTGTGACGTCAACATCTCGGTGCGGCGCGGCCCCGATGCCCCCTTCGGCACGAAGGTGGAGATCAAGAACATGAACTCGTTCTCCGCCATCCAGAAGGCGTGCGAGTACGAGATCCAGCGCCAGATCAAGGCCTATGAGGCCGGCGAACCAGTGGTGCAGGAAACGCGCCTCTGGGATGAGGGCAAGCAGCTCACCAAGAGCATGCGCGGCAAGGAGGGGGCCAGCGATTACCGCTACTTCCCCGACCCCGACCTGGGCCCGATCGAGGTGAGCCCCGCCCAGCGGGAGTCCTGGCGTTCTGAGCTGCCGGAGCTGCCCGCTGCCAAGCGCCATCGCTATGCCGAAACCCTGGGCCTCTCCCCGTACGACGCCAGGGTGCTCACCGATGAGCACTCCATGGCTGAGTACTTCGAGGCGGCCGTGGCCGCCGGTGCCGATGCCAAGGGTTTGGCCAACTGGATCACCGGCGACATCGCCGCTTACGTGAATGCCAATCGCCTCAGCTACGCCTCGTTGCCGTTCCGTCCCCAACAGCTCGCTGAGATGGTCCAGCTGATTGATGACGGCGCCATCAGCGGCAAGATCGCCAAGGAGATCCTGCCGGAGCTGCTGGAGCAAGGCGGTTCCCCCACGGCGATCGTCGAACAACGCGGCCTGGGGATGATCAGCGATCCCGCTGCGATCACCGCCATCGTGGAGGAGCTGCTGGCGGCCCACCCCGAGGAGGTGGAGGCCTTCCGCGGCGGTAAGACCAAGCTGCAGGGCTTCTTCGTGGGGCAGCTGATGAAGAAAACCGGTGGCAAGGCCGACCCCAAGCTCGCCAACCAGATCCTCAACCAGAAGCTCCAGGGCTGAGCCCCGCCTCCAGGGCCGTCGCCAGCTGGGGCTCCAGGGCTTCCGGGCCGCCGCGGTTGTCGATCACCAGATCCGCCAGGGGCCGCTTGCGCTCCAGGGGCCATTGGGCCCCAAGGCGGGCGCGGGCGTCCGCCTCGTTCAGCTGGTCACGCGTCATCAGTCGTTGCAGCTGCGTGGCCGGGTCGCAATCCACCAGCCAGATCTCGCTGCACAGCCCCTCCAGGCCCGCTTCAAACAGCAGCGGGATCATCAGCACCAGTGCCGGTGCTGCCGTCCGCTGCTGCAGCTCCTCGTCAAAGCGCTGGCGCACCAGCGGATGCACCAGCTGCTCCAGCCACAGGCGTTCGCTGGGGTCGTGGAACACGATCCTGCCCAGGGCACTGCGGTCGAGTTGGGCCTCTGCGGGGTCGCTGCCGGCGGCCTGCACCGCTGCGCCGTAGCGCTGCAGCACCGCCCTCGCCCCCGCACTGCCGGCCGCCAGGGCCTCCCTGGCAAACCGATCCGCATCCAGCAGTGGCAGCCCCCGTGCCTCCAACCAGTGCCCCACGGTGCTCTTGCCGCTGGCGATGCCGCCGGTGAGCCCGATCCGGCGTTGGCCGCCGCGCCAGCGCGGACCTGGCGGCTGGGTCATGGGGGCTGCGGGTTCGCTCTGCTGCTCAACCTAGGGATGGGGCACCGCTGAAGCGGCAGGATTGCCCCAGCCATTGCGCCGCCGTGTCGATCACCTGGCAGCCCATCAACGGTGGGGTCACCGCCCCGCAGGGGTTTCAAGCCGCCGCCGTCACCGCCGGCCTCAAGGCCTCCGGCAAGCCCGATCTCTCTCTGCTGCTGGCTCCGGAGGGGGCCGTCTGCGCCGGCACCTTCACGACGTCGCTGGTGCGGGCCGCCTGCGTGGATCTCTGCGCTGAGCGGTTGGCCGCCAGCGGTGGCCATGCCCGGGCCGTGCTCACCAATTCCGGCCAGGCCAATGCCTGCACCGGCGACCGGGGCCTGATCGACAGCCAGCGGGCCACCCAGGCTCTGGCCGATCGGCTCGGGGTGGCGGCCGAGGAGGTGCTGATCTGCTCCACCGGCGTGATCGGCGTGCCGATCCCCATGGACACCCTGCTGGCGGGTTTGGATCCCCTGGTGGCGGCCCTCGGGCCCGAGGGTGGTGCAGCCGCCGCCAGCGCCATCCTCACCACGGATCTGATCGACAAGCAGATCGCCCTTGAGGCCAACCTGGGCGGCCGCCGCGTGCGCATCGGCGGCATGGCCAAGGGTTCGGGAATGATCCACCCCAACATGGCCACCATGCTGGGTTACCTCAGTTGCGACGCCGGTGTGCCGGCCGATCTGTGGCAGGCGATGGTGAGCCGGGCCGTGGATCGTTCTTTTAACGCGATCACGGTGGACGGCGACACCAGCACCAACGACACCTACCTGGCGTTTGCCGCCGGCGAGCCCCTAGGCCCCGAGCACTTCGACGCGCTGGAAGCCGGCCTGACGGCGGTGTCGCAGCATCTGGCCAAGGCCATTGCCCGCGATGGTGAAGGGGCCACCTGCCTGATCGAGGTGCAGGTGGAAGGGGCCGCCACGGAGGCCGGTGCCCGTGCCATCGCCCGCACCGTCTGCGGGTCGTCGCTGGTGAAGTGCGCCGTGCACGGGCGCGATCCCAACTGGGGCCGCATCGTGGCCGCCGCCGGCCGGGCCGGTGTGCTCTTCCAGCCCGATGCCGTGGCCCTGTGGCTCGGTCCCCACCAGTTGATGGCGGCGGGGCAGCCGCTGGTGTTCGACCGCTCTGCCGCATCCGCCTACCTGCGGGATCGCGCCGCCGGGGCGTACCTGCAGGACGACACGGTGCAGATCCGCTTGCAGGTGGGTGAGGGGCCCGGCCAGGGCCGTGCCTGGGGCTGCGATCTCTCCGATCAATACGTGCGCATCAACGCCGACTACACCACCTAGGCGCTGCCTAGAGTCGAGGCCTACCAGGCCCCCCGCAGATGGCCCAGGCCGGATCCAGTGCCATGCCATCGCCGCCGAGCCCCGCTCAACAACGCCAGCCCGGCCAGCGACCCAGGCCCATTTGGGTCGGGCCTCTGGTGACGGGCTTCTGCTTCGCCCTGACCTATGGCGTGACCCAGCGATTGCTCGCGCTCAACGTCGGTGAGCTGATCCGTTTCGGAAACGGCTTCGACGTGCAGGTGTTCCCCGGCACCAGCCTCGAGAGCCTGCGGCTGCGCTTCGGCGATGCCGAGGCGGAGATCCGTGGCGATCTCGAGCTGCAGGAACTGCAGCGCCAGCAGCAGGAACAGGCCAAGCGTCAGGCGGAGGAGGCCCGCCGCCTGGAGGCGGAGCTGCGCCAGACCGATGCGCTGCAGCCGTTGCCGGAGGAGCAAGCCGATGCACTCCCACAGGCACCCGCCCTGCCGGATGCGGCGCCCACCGCCCCCCCTGCCCTGCCGCGCTGAGTGCCATGACCCAACCGCAAACCCTGGTGCAGGCTGCCC
>Ga0310093_1000021_pt1 | contig 38830 bp, 45 predicted proteins | sample LakMicDCLTotalB5_FD_194450 | JGI IMG/M metagenome (GOLD analysis project Ga0310093, IMG submission 194450) | Enriched freshwater cyanobacterial communities from Lake Michigan, Michigan, United States - MI23.DCL.Total.B5 | ecosystem: Environmental > Aquatic > Freshwater > Lake | place: USA...
GGGCCTGGGGCTTGCCGGTCGGGAGCCTGGCGACGGCGGCCATCGTGTTGAGCAACTGGAACAGTGCCTTACTCAGCCTGGTGGCCTGGGGAGCAGGACTGGTGCTTTTGGTCCAGCAGCGGCCGAACTGGGCGATGGTTCGGCGCTGGCTGGGGGTGCCGCTTGGGGGCCTGACGCTCTCTGCGCCCTTCTGGATACCGGCCCTGGGCGCCCTGGCCTCCGTGAGGCCTCCAATTCCTTCAGGGTTGTATCGGAACGAATTCTTCTTGCACCACCATCCGGGCAGCCTGGTGCTTGCGGACCTGCTCTGGATCCAGGCGGCCACGGTGTTGGTGCTGCTGCTGGTGCGTTGGCTGGGCTGGGGTTGGCGGGGTTTGCAATCCAAGCCACAGGACAATGAAGCGGCTTCTTGGCAACAGGACGCGCCACTCGCGGCTTGGGGCTTGCTGCTGGTGTTGATGGGTCTTCTGCTGATGCTGCCCGTGGGCGAGCCGATGTATGGACTGCTGCCTGCCCTGCAGCGGATCCAATTCCCCTGGCGCTGGCTGGGACCGACCTGGTTTGGCGCCCTGCTCTGGCTGACGTCTGCTGGGACGGTGACTTCACCAGCAGCCTTTCAGCGCCTGGACAAGAGCGGATTGAGACGGGGTGCATTGCTGGCCGCTATCGCCCTGGCGGCGGTGCTCTGGGTGGATTCACTCAGCCGGTTTCGCACCAACCTGGTTGGCCACAATCCTTCTCCCCAGGAACGCCAGGCCCTGAATCGACTGCTCACTTGCGATCCGCTGGTGCCCTGTCCAGACGGAGTCAACGTCTTGCCACCTACGGGCGAATTATCAAAGCGGTTTGTGGCCCTGGGCGACGGCCGCATCGCCCTCACCGGTGTGCCCGACTACTCCCCAGCAGGGATTCCGGAACGGTCCTGGGTGCGGAGGCTGCAGACGTTCTGGATTCCGGCCTGGCCCCAGGAGAGCTGGGCAAGCTTTACGGGCGAGGGCATGGCCAGGCTGATGTCGCACGGACCGACTCATCGGCTCGTAATGGTGGAGGCAAAAACCCCCGGTCGGTTGCGGTTGATGCAATGGGCCTATCCCGCCTGGACCATCCAGATCCGCCGTGAAGGAACTGAACGCTGGGGAACCCCCATGGCTTTCACTGGAACCCGTCAAGCGCGGGACCAGGACGGCTGGGTGTCAGTCCCCCTTGAGCCTGGGGTGTGGGAGGTGGGGCTGACCTATGGCAGGTCACTGTGAAATGACGCACTTGCTGCCATGGAATCTGCCCCTAGCGAGGCTAAGGCCAACAACCCAGTTCAATACATTGCCATGAAACGACCCGAACAGGATTTCAACAGTGGGGTTGATCAAAGGGGTGAATACCCAGGTCTTGACTTAGATGGCCGCGAGCCGCGTAAGGCCATACCGCTACTCAGTGCCGTAGTGCCGTTCTTTAACGAAGCGGCGAACTTGCCAGCGCTGGTCGATGCCTTGGCTGAGAGCCTGCACGTGTTAGGCATACCATTCGAATTGGTGCTCGTGGATGACGGCAGCCGCGACAACTCGGTGGTGGTTCTCAAACAATCCCTGAGAAGGCGGCCCGAGCTGCGGGCCACGGTGCTGAGTCTGTCGCGCAACTTCGGCAAGGAAGCTGCTCTTACCGCAGGCTTGGAGGCTTGCCGGGGCGATGTGATCGTGCCCCTTGATGCCGACCTGCAGGATCCGCCCGAATTGATCGGGGCAATGCTGGAGCACTGGCGCCAAGGGTTTGATGTGGTCACGGCGGTGCGAAGTCAGCGGGCCGGGGAAAGTTGGAGCAAGCGCCTGAGTGCCTTTGGCTTCTACCGACTCATGGACCGCCTCAGCCCCATCACGATTCCGGCGGACACCGGCGATTTTCGCCTGATGGACCGGGTGGTGGTGGAGGCGCTGCTGCGCCTGCCCGAGCGCAGCCGCTTCATGAAAGGCCTATTCGCCTGGGTGGGCTTCCGGCAGATCGCGATCGGTTTCGAGCGGGACGCCCGCAAGGGGGGCACTAGCAGCTGGAACTACTGGAAGCTCTGGAACTTCGCCCTTGATGGCATCACCTCCTTCAGCCGGGTACCGCTCCAACTGCTGAGCTATGGGGGGATGGGCATTGCACTAGCCGCATTGATTTATGGAGGCTGGATGGTGCTGCGCACGCTGATCTTCGGGATCGATTTGCCTGGATATGCCTCACTGATGACGGCGGTATTATTTCTTGGTGGTATCCAGTTAATTGGGCTTGGAGTACTGGGTGAATACCTCGGCCGAATATTTGAGGAAGTGAAAGGGCGCCCGCTTTATCTGGTGAGAGAACGCTGGGACCAGGGGGGGGATAATGACAACCAGAGCTCTGGATGAGTCAATGAGGAAAAATAAAAAATATGCAACTACAATTTGCCATATTGAGTGACGCGGCTGGCACTGCGAACTTAAATGTCGGCAAGCGTGGAAATGAAGACCTACATGCTCATTTTCGGCTAATTACCTGCGAATGCCTCATCCAAAGGGAATTAGCCGTAAATCAACCCGCCTGGCATCCAACGGACACTGAAACAGCTATCTTGGGTGTGGCCTCTTAATCAGCGGCAACAGGCTCATCTTTCATGGTAGTCACAGGGTTGAAAAATCATAGCAAGGCTATTCCTAACTGATCAAGCAAAAGTCATGATAAACCAAGAATGATAAACGCACTAATTACGAGACCTGCCAACCAGCGGTTCATTTGCAAGCAGTTGCCATAGGCTATCCCAATCAGAGGAAAACGGAGGAAAGGGCTTTTCATTACAGCTTACAGAAGGCGTCCACATACCACGTATCATTGACTCCATAATAGACGCGAGAGCCTCTGATGAATCCGGTCGAAAAAATTCGACCAGGTCATAATTTCCAACCGTCTCACGTGCGTATGGAAGCTCTGGCAATAAAAGAGGCAAACGGTAAGCCTTAGCCTCACTAATAGGCAGCCCCCAAGTCTCAAGCTTACTAGGAAAAACAAGGGCATCTGACTGACTATACAGGAAACCCATACCCTCTTGGTTTTGCTGCCCAATAAATTTGACACAAGCAAGATGGCTATATTTAGCAAAAATCCAACGAGAATAGCGATTTTCAGATCCAGACAAGGTAAGCTTAACCTCAAAATCAACTACAGCTCTACCGAATAATATTTCTGCGGCTCTACACAAGGTCTCTAGACTCTTGAAGACTCGAGGAAAAGCAGGGTAAACAAAAACGAAGTTTGGGTGAGATTTCGGGCTTCGGTCAATACTAAAATTTGGAAGACTAGGGTAAGCGACGACGATTGGCAAAGGGCCGAAGCGGCGAATAAATTCATCTCGCAACCAAGATTGCTGAACGACTACGTAAGCATTGCGCTTAATAAACAGAGAATACAAATGAGAATAAAGCAAGTTAAAGAATAAAAAGCTAGGCTGCATATAGGCTTCGAATAAACTTATCCTATAAAAGGGTGATGGATTATGGCAGTAAACAGCTTGCAGCACAGACCTAACCCGTGGAGTAACATCATGAAGTGAAAACCATAATAAAGGGTCAACATCTCGAGAAATGCGCATAAAACCAAACCACTCCCAATAGAGTCGATGAATCCATGATTTTTTTGCGCTGGCAATAGGAATGACCCTAACGCGCGGAATATTCACAAGCAATGAGTTATTAACTATTGCGATAATTTCATAGTCCTCCGGAAAAAAATTAACAGCAGAAGCAAGGCAGTCGCGTAATATTTGAAGCGCCCCCCCTTCAGTAATATTCACAGCCGAAATTACTATTGTATTCACAACTAGACTCTAACCCAAGAATTAGTAACTTCATCAAATATCTTAATCACGCGTGCTGGATTTCCGACTGCAATTGAATTCGATGGTATGTCATGTGTAACGACAGAATTAGCGCCAATTATCGAACCGTCACCGATAGTTACCCCTGGCAAAACAGAAACCTGTTCGCCCAACCATACATTCATACCTATATTGACCGGGCTCGAAAACAGGGGCCGGAGAACAGGCGGAACACTGGGTATAGAATGAAGATCTTGAATTGAATATGAACCGTGATTATGATCACTGATAAAAACACGACTAGCTATTAGGGCAAAATCGCCAATCATGACATTTTCAATTGCTGCAATGTGGACAGAATCGTTAACTTGAACATTGCGACCAATGCGAAGGACAATCTTCCTTTTAGGATGTGGATCGGCATCCAGTCGAACATTCACACCAGTGGTAAGCCCATCTCCTAAAAACATATATTTTTTACCACGAATATAAATAGGGAAACGCACAAGGCGGGCCGATGGGTAAAAAATTTTGGTCAAAATCCAGCTAGATAATAGCCTCGAGACCCCCCAAAATCCGTATCTTGAAATGAGCTTCATACTCCACCAAAGAAAGAGAGTAACAAATCAAATAAAAAAATTAAATATGTCTAATCATCGATAGGCGCGTATCAAAGAAAGCAAAGTCTCTCTAAAAGCAAAGGCAAACACGCGCGAGGCGAAAAGAAAACTCCAAGGGAAACGGCCTCTCCTCATCACTATAACTATACTTTCGTAGGCAGATTTGCGTAAGTATCGTGAACTAGCTCCAGATTCACTAAACCTTACAAGTGGCAGACTAAGGTGTTCAAATCGTGCTGCATACTGCTGGATTCGTAATATGAGGTCAAAGTCTGAACATAATCGAAACTTCTGGTCGAACCCAAGTGGTGAAGGAAAAATGGAACGCTTCATAGCTATTGACTGGTGACAAAGGGAATATTTAAATCTCACGTTTTGACTTGCATGTCGATAACAAATGGAACCGTTGAGGCGAACCGCAATCCAATCACCGTAAAAGACGTCTACATCAGATCCTTTACATGAGATTGCCGTAAGTATTGCCTCAATAGCGCCAGGCAAGTAAACATCATCGCTGTTTAGAAACGCGACAAACTCACCCGAAGCTGCTGAAAGCCCCTTGTTCATCGCGTAAAATATTCCTTCGTCGGGTTCCGAAATCAAAATATCAATACATTCCATATGTTTGCAAATAATACTATGAGTTGAATCAGTAGATGCACCATCAACGATTATATACTCGACATTAGGCGACTTGCTATGCTTTACTGACTGTATTGTCTCACAGAGCGTAACCTCTGAATTAAAACAAACGGTAATTATTGATAAAAGTGGATTGATCATGGGCGGGGAAAGGGAAACAGAAAACAAGAGAAACAACACATGTAAATCTAGTTAAGGGCGGCGAAGCGAAACTCGGGAGTAGAAAGCTCCAAGCAAAAGAAGAATGATAATCGCATAATGTACGTATAGGGATTGGAAAGGGTTAACCAGTGGAAGAAGTGAGAATTCAGTTACAATTATAAGCCACATAATAGAGAGAAAGGATGGTTTGTTCCTAGCTTTGCCCACAAGGAAGCCAGCCCAGATACCCCAGAGGAAAACAAGGATAAAAGTGAGGTAGACACCATAGTCCCATATTAAGTCTCCATATGACGTTGACCATTGACCAGACCCCATGGAGAATGATTCAAGATGGCTCATATTAAAGGTTGAAATAGATTTCCAATCCCGAAAGAAATCTGCTCCCATTCCCGGAAGGAGAATTTGAATAGCAGCAATGTAGAAAAAGAAAAATTTATAACCAAAGGAAGGATTAAGCAGACCAATCTCTTGATAGCGAAGGATAAAGTTATTAAAAGTAGACGACGAATAAGAAACGAGAGTACCTAGCAAAAACAATACAGGATTGTCTGAAGCAAGGAAGTCTTCGACAGCCCCAAAAGAAGTCGCAGAAAAGTAAGTCAAAAAGACATTGACATCTAGCTTTTCAAATTGAATCCTCTGATTCGTGACAAATATCAAGAAGAGTACTGCTCCCAAAAGCGCTGCAGCCAACATAAGTCTATTGCGAAGAAAGCGGGCAATTGCAGGGATACGAAATTGAATGAACCTTGAGACAATTACAAACTGCATAACAAAGGAAATTAGCGGAGAACGAGAACCCGTACTAAATACATATAACAGTGAAAAGAATAGGACAACTAACAACTTGGCTATTGGAATGTGATTCCGATCAGCCTCCAGCCAGGCCCAGCCAGAACATATAATGCTTAAAGCAAGAACAATTTGGTCAAGATTTAGCAGGATTGGATCTTTATTCATCAAGGAATTAAGCCTTTCAAACTTTAACTCTACTGAACTCGTAAATAGCAATATAACATTGCCACGCGTCAAAACAACGAAGAAGACAAGGGATATAAATATAAATATAAAGATGAGCAGGTTAGGCAGGGGCGGAATGCTCCTAGGCTGCTGAAGAAAGCTTTGAAGCTTAAAAGAGGCCTTCCTATAAAAGCCCCCAGAAATTATCTCACCAATAGCGAAAGAAATTACACTAAACCAGAGATAAAGCGAAAGAATAAGCTCAGCCTCTAGCGATATGCCATTGGAAAACCTTATCCCTAGCCCAGCATATGATACATAGAAGCAAAGTATGCCAAGACCATTCCAATAGGGAATATTGAAAATGCTGGGACCACTAAGCGCCCTAGAGATGTAGAGGGCAAGACACATAAATGAGAAGATGGCTATTCTCGAAAGCAATGTGATATTATCCACTTATCATAGGTTGAAGGGCACAATCAGCTACAGAGGCAAAAGAGATTTGTTCGAATAAATGCATAGCGACAAGTAGATTACCTAACACAAGTCGAAGAGGAGAGGGTGAACAAAGATATCATCTAAGTTCCAAACGCGCGCATAATAGAGATAGCCTTTAGAAAGCATTAGACACCTTATTCGATCAGAACCTAAACCAGCATCGCTATTATTCTCAATGATGACGATATAGGCCATAAATTTAGAAAAATTAATTCCGTTTAATGCTTGCAGCTCATATCCCTCAATATCAATACTCAATATGCCAGCGCATTCTATTCGCCGATCTTCCAGAATACTTTCAATTGTGCGAACTGCAACTGATCGCTTGGCAACAGTAAGACTAGTAGCCTTTGGGGAGGCTCCGGTTACCGATGAGAACATAGAATCAACATGGCCGCCCTCAACTACGTCGAAACTAAGGTATCCATTATAACCGCCAACGGCACTTATGATTAAGTCGGCATTGGGTCGCTTTTCTTTCCATAGAGCAGCTGCTTCACTCAATGCATCAACAGCGATGACCTTGAAATTTTGATTCGATTCAAAGAAATAGGAATTGCTATGGAGGATGGGATGATTACATCCAATATCAATGAATATTCTTGGAAAGCCAATGGAAGAAATTTGCCTAAAGAATTCCGTGAATATAATTTCGTCCTGCCCCTGCTGTGAGAAGAATCCAGTTTTACCTGGGCGTGCAAGAAAACCAAAGAACTTAGTCCAACCTGGCGAGCAATAATATACTACGTCAGGATATAAAATTTTAAGCCGAAGAAGATGAACGAGTTTTATTAGCTTTTTAAACATGACTGTCAATGAGGGGAACAGCGAAGGAGTGCACAAGATGAGATGTTTATGTTAAGTACTTGCAAGAAAATAGAGTAAAACGGTATAAAGAGTTAAAAAGTGGCTAAACTTTGACTGGATACCAAAGCAAGTCAAGGAAGAAAATAGTAAATTAAATTTTCAATTGAATCTAATTTATGGACTTCTCAATTTTTCCTCAAGACTTGTCTTTAAACTTATTTATGGTATCAATTTAAAAGCATAGAGCTAAAGAAGCTAGATGGAATTTGATGGCATAGTGCGATACAGGCTGATAATTAACGCAAAGAGTAGACGATCACTCCAAGGTTGTAATCATTTAAAAAGAACTTATTGTAGCGACAGCCAAAACAATATTTACGACACTAGAGAAGGTTAATGCAGGCCACAATCAAACAAGGACACTCAAAACAGAAATGATTAAAAGGCTGCTCAAATCTACATAAGTCCAATTAGGGGGGATTGAGAGAAGAGCAGGGCAAGAGCCTACTATAAGCGCATATCATATACACTGATAAGTGTAAGTACATACGCATGCAGAGTTCATGCATTCGAACACGCGAAAGCTTTAGCCTTATTACCAGGATTCCAATCACAATAATATTTCTGGAGAGGTCCTTGATGACTTCAAGAGTAGGGTAGTCAAAATTTTTCGCTTGAGCCTCGCATGAAGCATAATCAACAATTTTGTTGATGGAAGAAAGCTGACGTTCGTGCACCATGAAAATATCAGTGCTATGATAGGTTACTGTTTGTAGCTGCTCTTTAAAAGTGGCGAAGTTATCATGGATTTTAATTTGTTGGCCTATAAGGGAAAGCCTACGAGCAAGCCTACAAGTTGGATCAAAATATGGCTTAATGCCTATAATAGATGGTAAATCACCAAAAATCATAGATGGGGATCCCGCCGTATAACTTATTCGGTTAACATAAAAAAGGTCAATCCGCTGATCTATAACATTTTGGATATTTCTGACATAGCCCAAGGAAAGTGTCTCACTGCAAGATAAGAAAAGATAGTAGTCGTAGTCAATCGTATTTATGAGCCAATCAAACCATTCCGTTGTCTCTGGAGTGCCTGTATTTTTCTTTCTTAGAATTCTTACACAAGGAAACGATGAAGCGCGTAGGATTGTGGAATCCGAGCTAAAGTTATCGATGACATAAATAACTTTGAAGAAGCTTGAGTAATATGTAAGCGTTGAAACAATCCGATCTTCCTCATTAAATACTGGAAGAATCGCCGCAAAACCAGTGCTCATGGGTTTCAGGATACTAAACAGATTCTAATATTATGCCGTTCTCAACTGTGATGATACGGTTAACAAGAGCGTCGAAGCAACTCGAATGAGAAATAATAATGAGAGTCTTACCTTCAAGATAGCTCACTAAGTTCTGTGCCAGTAGCGTTTCGGTAGGTCTGTCAAGCATGCTTGTGGCTTCGTCTAAAACAAAGATACTAGCCTCCTTGAACAAAGATCTTGCAATTGCAAGCCTTTGGAGCTGACCTCCACTAAGAGACTTGTGCGAATCTGATAAAATCGCATCGAAGTCAGTTGATTTCTTAATAAATTCGGACAAGCAGCAAACATCTCGTAGTTTAAGGACTTTATCTTTGTCGGATGGCGTAAGTTGATCAAAGCTAGTTACGCGGCCCAAAGTAATATTATCAATTATTGACCCAGCGTAAAAAAATGGGAACTGAGGGACATGAGATATATCATTTTGATAATGAGATAAGCTCCTGTATCTAGGGTTTAATAGAAGGTTTCTGTTTGATCCGATAAACCCCATTAATATATCGACAAGTGTAGATTTGCCTGATCCACTAGAACCTTTTATGAGTAATCTATCTGAATTATGAATTTTAAGGCTCATGTGGGCCAGAACAACATTATTTCTTGTTGGATAACAGTAGTCGCCAACGATATCTATCAATGAATCAGTTCTAGTGTAAGTTGGTGATTTAGCCTCAAGTGAAGGAGTGGAATCTATAGAATTGACAGTTATAAAACTCAGGGTAGAGGACAATGCCGGCGCAACACTTTGCATTTCTGCGAGGCTGCTGTAGATAGCCTGTGCAGCAGGTAGCAGTTTTTGCAAAGAGATGATAAATATTATTAGGGACTGAGCAAGATTATCTAACTTGTTTTGCCCGTAGGCGATTAATACATGCAACAGAATGGACAATGCGAGTAGAAAGCAACCTTCAAGTGCATATTTAGGATAGGCAGACATGAAGCCGTTACTTAATTGCAACCTCCGTAGGGGTTCTTGCTTTAGCTGAATGTTATGCATAAACTTGTCGTGAATGCCATATAAAATTAGGTCTCTTCTAGAGCTTAATGCTTTTTTTACAGATTCGATTAGTGCTGATTCTAAGCCTAGAAGCTTTTTCCCATTAGACTTAAGGAGCCTACTATTAAACGAATTTATAAAAATATAGCAAAGTGCTAAGGATGTCCCGACATAAACAAGAACTTTCCCGGCAAGAAAAGAAAGAATAACTAGGAGAATGGATGCTTGAAATATGCTGGCAAGAAGTCTTGTAAATGGAAGAAAAAATCCATTGCTAAACGCGAAGCCAAGGGATGTATAAGTTGATATTGCCTCATTGTCTGAAAAGCTAAGGCTTTTTTCCAAGGTTGCGAATAGATTAGACTTAATATATGCGTTGCAGACTTGACTGCCACTACAAAAAGCCCATCTGAGTAAAAATTTAGCGCAAGAAGCCCTAATAATAGTAACTATTACGATAGAGACCGCAAAAATTATTAGAAAAAGCCCAGTATTTGTAACCGCAAAATTGTTGAGCTGATCAAGGACCGCTGCGGAGGTGCTCGGCGGTGAACGAACAGGATCTATTCCTAGCACTAAGTTCGAAAGTGGTATTAGAGAAAGGACAATCCATATTTCAGACAAAGCAGCAATAAGTGCTATAGGGGCAACGAGAAGCGTAGTGCGTCGAAGCTGAGACTCAAAAAGATGCCAACTAGTAAGTAGAATACTGCCTCTATAGGATGCCATGAGTGCGCAAAATGAGCAAATATAAGTTTTAAGCGAGATGAGCATATAAAATAGAGTTTAAACTAACATAAAAGTTATGTCGAGACTAGAAGCTATCATTGATGTTAGATGCGAGACGAGGCGACGTTTTTACAATACTTATCAATCGATTAGCCAAGGCAAGCCTAGGTTCGACAAACATACACGGGTCTGAATGGAAATCTGATGCCCAGGCTGGCAGTAATGCGTGCAAGATAATATGCAAATCATCGAAGAAGGTGGCATCTAAACTGAAGCGCGATACCAGAATGTAGAGCAAGAGATAAAACCCTGTACTTGTCGATAAAACGCTACCCTCCTACTTAGTCAAACTAACCATAAAATTATAGTCAACTTGTAGCTGCTTGGCTTGACTCCGGGATTAGAGACTGCGTAAATTTTGGAATTAGGCAAATATGAAATGCCGAGTGAAGCTCATGCGTTAATACTCCAACGCCTGAGATCAGCCAAGCCTTTGAGCAGAGCAAATTAAAGTTATGGAGAGCTCTGTTCCTGAGATAGAACTTGCTTGGCCAGCAGTGCAAGCAATACCTTGAAGACCTGCGCTAAGAAACTTCTTCGCAACAGGAGTTTCGGTAGCCACTCACGTTACCAACATTACGTTTAGTTTTAATTTACGTCTATGGGCTTTCTACAGATACTGAACCTTCGTTCACAATCAGCTTTTAGCTGGTTTGTAGCGGCGTCACAGATTGCTTATTCTAATGATACTATTGGCGAAAGAAAGTGAAATCTGCAATCTTTTTTATTGATGGCACATAACGTTTGCGAGCCTAAGCCGGCTGAGGGGTGCCAACTATCCGTACCTGTTTGCCTGGGGCGAGAAGGTTCCGCACAAGGTGAGAAAGCTCGGCAATGCTGATCACTCGGTCAGAGCCAACGTTGTAGGTTTCTCCATCTACCCCCTCGATCATCAAGGTCCACAGCCAATGGGTTAAATCTGATTGATCAAGGTAGCTGCGCAGAGGGGTCCCATCACCCGCCACGGTGATCTGTTCGGCGCTAAGGGCATCCTGAATGAAGTCGCCGATCGCGAAGTGTGCATTGAGCGGCAGATTAGATGGCTTTCCGGAAGTCAACGAAACGTAACCGATGGCTACTGAGTTAATTCTGGTTCAATGCCGGCACAAGAAGCACTCATCTCCCGGGGGCGAATTGTCTAAACAGCGGCTAATAATACGCTCTGTTGATCAACATGTTAAAAACAACAGGCAACAGATCTATTAATGCGACATACGAAACGCACTACCCTCGGACATATCGCACAGCTGATGCATAAGAGCAGAAGGCGCAAGACCAAAACTTGAAAGCTGAGCTCCGTATGAGAAATCAGATGTTACATAAATGGAAGGAGCTTTTTTCGTTCCTACCGTACAAATGATCTTAATCTCACGCCTCAACGTAGCGGCAACTTCATTTGCAAACTGGTAGAGATCAAGGGTATGCGTAACCGGCACGATAGCTGCTGGAACAAATGCAGATATCCAATCCTGAAGCTCATAGAGACGCAAGAATAACCTGGAAAAGACGTGAAGAGAGCCGTAAGAACGTACCACGGGCATCATCGCTTCGATTACGGTACGACTATTGGATAAGGCTTGGTAGATGAATGAAGCCGCAGAGAAGGAGCGATGGTCAGGGACGTATTTACCTAAAGTGGCGTAGGGATAATTCGTGACCAATGCGCCGCGCCGGGCGAGATCACGTTCGTATTAAATCTTGAGGTGGACATATGGATCTACTTCGTAGGCAGGGCATTCGGTAAGGCCGTAGGCCACTCCTGATGAAAAGAAAGTGATGCCAAAATGTGGCTTGGCATCAAGAGAGCTAAACACCAAATCGGCAATTGACTAATTGGCAATTCGGTAGGAATCAGCGCCGCAAATACGGGATGAAGAAACTTTCATTCAGCACTGGGGGCGGACTCAGGAGCGTCTGTGGGAAGGTGGCACGAGCTTTTATGCGCAACAGGCTCATAGCTCCTTTCACGAACGATGGCGGAGAAAAGAGGAGGACATCAAAGAAGATGGAGATGTGAGACAAGTAAAATCGGAAAGACCGTAAAACTCATAACGAGAGGCATATCCCCATTCAGCCAAGAAAAAAGGCATTGAGACTGAAGTAGCGGCTAGGTAGTCATCAAATCTATCGCCTAAATAGGGAGTCAGCAATGGGTCAAGATTAAACCTTAAAAGCAAACTAGACAAAGAGTCGACCTTAGTCGCATCGGGCGAATCACACATTTCAAGAGAGTAAACAAACTCAAAATAGTGATTCCAGTCAAGCAGGTCAACGATTTTTTGGGTGGGCACAGCCCTCTTATTGGTTGCAATGAAAAGACGACATCCTAAAAGCGTCAACTCTTCAAGAACTTGAACAATTCCTGCATATGGCCTAGAATGGAGATACTCGGAATTGTCGTAATGATGTTGAAAAGAAAGGCAAAGCTGATTAATTCGAATATCGTCTACAAAAGGAAGTAGCTTTCGAAAGACTGAGGCGATAGGAGGCCCTACATGCGTAGAATTCACGTCAATAGAATGGTAGCCAAACTCAGACAAGCTCAAAGATAAAGCAGAAAGTATCCCAGAAGATGAGTCAATAAGAGTTCCATCCATATCGAAAACCAAAGAAGATGCCATCAATCAAGACCAGCAATATATTCTTTCTGAAAGGCTATTAGGGATTTAATACCCGCATCGAAATCAACCAAAGGGATCCAGCCAAAATCATTCCTTAGACGAGAAACATCGGCATTCAAAGAAACAGAAGCTGACGAATGCTCAAGAAGGCCCAAAAAGGGAGAGGCAGTGAGTCCAAAATTAGAGCATATAGTCTCTATAAATGTATACAAAGGGCGGCCAATACCACTAGCCACGTTGTAAACACCGAGAGCTCTATCGTGAACAGCAAGAGAATAAATAGCCGCTGCTGCATCAGAAACATGTAAGAAATCCCAAGTATTCTCAGCTTTTGTGAACGACACAGGCTCTTCAGCAATTAGAGAGTTTATTGTGGAAGTGACTAGTGAAGTTTTACGATCAAATGGGCCATAAACACTAAAAACACGAGCCCAAGCAAATCTGAGACCAATTTCTGAGCATCTAAAGCTGCAATTGTGCATAGAGGACAACTTAGCAGCACCAAAAGCAGACGTAGGGAAGCAAGCCGAGCGGGGCGTTAGCAAGTCAGAGGAAACACCATATTCGGCTTGACTACCAATCCCAATAAAAGAGTGGCAACCAATTCGTGAGGCAAGATTAACAGCATCAACGGAGGCAATCATACTTATTTGATTTGTAAGGATGTTATTTCGAGCAGAACCACCCACCCAAGCCATATGAATAAAAACATCAGCCTGAAAATCAGGGTAAAAGCTTTTATAAGATTCCAGGTCACACTGATAACAACGAATAAGATGAGACTCAGAGAAAGAGTAAGAAGATGGAGAGCCCGATGTTAAGACAACGACCGAATCACTTTTTTGTACAATTAAGTCAACAAGTGCAATGCCGATTGGGCCGGATGCACCAGAAACAACAAATCTCACGTACAAATACCCGAATCATAAATTGAAAGAGCCAACTTATAGTCTAGGAGAGTGCAAATATCTATTGATTTGGATGACGGGAGTATAAACTTGAAAGGGTTGGGCCCCCAGTTGTAGCCCCAGAGAAGCATAGACTCAGAGGGAGCAATAGAAATAGCGTTAACATAATGATACAAAACTGGAAGTTTTTTTGAAGAGCGTAGTGCGGGCTTAAACCGGAAATTCAAAGGACCATTATCATCCAATAGAAAACGTTGAATACATTCAACACTGATTAATGAATCATAAGGCTTTCCAAGATTTTCAAAATACTGCTGGATGGCTGTGGAATAATCAGAAGAGTCCACTAGAGGCGCAGTAACGGGAGACCAAAGAATATGCTGATCTTCAATGATAGTTGATATATATTTAACAAAATCAGAAAAACAAGTATCTAAGGCAGATAATTCCGAAGGCCGCTTAACAGCAATAGCGCCAGCTGAAGAAGCATAATCTAAGTACTCGTCACTGTCAGAGCTCACTATAATAGAATTAATAGTTGGGACCAAAAGCAACTGGTCAATCTTATGAGTCAGAAGATTCTTACGCGCGAAAGGCAAGATATTTTTATTTGAGACCCTGGAGTCTGAGGCTCTAGCAGGGATAATAGCAGTGATGGACTTATTCATGAAAAAAGATCAAGAGGACGAAAAACACAAAGAACACAAACTACCATGATCATTGTAGATAATGGATTCAAAAGACAATCGGTCTTGAAAAAAAACTCCATTTACATCAAAGTAAGATGGAAGAGCGTCTAATCTGGTGTACTCAGAGAGTAAGGTTCTATCTGGTTGCATATTAAACGGACATCGCTGTGTGCACTCAGGCGTGGGAATAAAGAAATAGACAGAGTTGATATTAGTCTTGGCAAGAATCTCAGAAACAACTTTTAGAGTAGAGCCTGTAAATATAGCCTCATCCACAAAGCCAACATTCATTCCATCTAGAAGATCGGGGATCACTGCCAACTTATTTTGAATAAAATCACGCCTTGCGCTAGAATTTTGAATATCAAAACTTCTACCAATATCTTTCGCCTTAATCAAGGTTTCAATATAGGGAAGCCCTAATGCTCTTGCTAAACCCTGTGCATAATATTTCCCGGTTTCAGGAACAGGGCAGATAAAATCGAGCAGACGCTTCACATCATTCGGTATGGAATTGGCAAGTTCAACACCAAGTTTTAGGCGAGTTGAAGCTGTTATAATATCAGAAAAATGGGAAGTAGATACAGGTTTATTTCTGTATACAACATCCAAAGAGCAATAGGATTGAGGAAAAGAAGGGAAAACTTCTGGCGACACTAAGTCTTTACTTAAGAACTCATAAGGTACACGAGAAGCGGTAGATAATGAGCTAAGGTTAGATCTTATGGCAGATTGATTGATCACCGCTGAGGAAAAAGAAGGAAGAGAAGAGGCTGATTGCGAATGATGAACAGAAAGTTTTCCTTCAGCATAAAAATAATCAAGTAAAAGTTTAGACAGATCATCACAAGAATAAAAAGTTACATCACTTGGGAAGCAAGAATTGAGCACTTCGAGGCTACGAGAAATATTTGGAGGAGATAAAAGAAAGTTTTTCTGTAGAGCATTGGTCGAAGAGGGGATATATGACGAGAAATTTAATACTAAGTGCTTGACGTCAGCAAGTAAAGATAAAAAGGTATTATTAAGACAATTGAGAGTGTCATAGCTGGAACGAATTAAGTGAATGAAGGAGTCGTCAAAAAAATGGACTATCGAAGGAGCAGGGTAGTCAATCTTGCAAAAGACAATCTTTAAAGAGGAATGATCTTCAGAAAAATCACGAAGAGATTTTGCAAAATTTATAACAAAATTGACATCACAAAATAGGAAAAGCTCTGAGGAAAAAAGAAGTGTATCCACACCTCTGTAACGAGCCAACGACAATAATTTATCTATGCTAAAAAAATTTCCCGGGGAAGAATATTCATCATCATTAATATCAAAGCGAACTATAGATAAATGTCTTTTTAGGTTTGCATACAGCCTGGCCGAGAATAGCAGATTATGGCCTACAAAAACGCAAGAATTTGCGTTTTTGTAGTAACAAAGGCTAGAAAAGGAAGGCGCCTTATTAAGTATGAAGTTGTTGGTCATTTCAAAGAAAAAATAGTCGAAAGAATCTCTTCTCGAGAGAGAAAAGGCGCCATATCTTCAAGAGATGAAGTAGTAAACGTGCCGTCCAGATTCAGCTTAGACTGAAGCTTAGGTTCGAAGTTTTCCAATGGATTTAAAACAACTTCAACCATCAGAGGACCGATAGAGTTCAATATAGAGGGAAGTACATGAAGATCATTGTTGATTCTGAGTTTAAAAAATGCGAAATTATAAGCTTTAGCGATTTTTTCGGCTGATGGACAACTTAAACCTGAGTCAGGGCCAGCCCCACAGTATCCTTTTTCCTCAGCATTAAACATGCCCTTTTGTGTAAGCTTGATAGACTGGTAACCATTATTATTTAACCAGAAGATCTTGATGTTAAAGTTATTATGTACAATAGTTTGAAGCTCTTGAATGTTCATTTGTATGGAGCCGTCTCCTTCTACACAAATGACTGAGGTATTATTGCCACAGAAGGTTGATGCACCAATGGAAGCAGCGATCGCATAGCCCATACCTGAAGCGCCAGCATTAGTAAAAAAGCGTTGATTTTTTTTAGCCTTGATTGTTTGCAAGCCTGCAACACAAGCAGCCCCATTAGCCAATATGGTTATGGAATCGCCAGGCAAAGTATTGCTTAAAGCATCAAAGAAGGCATATACACTCAGGCCATGTGTGTCATCTAAATGAGAGCAACTACCAATGGAATACTTAAAGTACAAATTGCGTGCCCAAGCAGACCATTCAAAATGGTTGGGAGAATAACCATACGACATTAAGTAGCCAGTAAAGCTTGATATGAATGATTTTACATTGCAATTAAAAGAGAGATCAAAAGAAACAGTAGGTTTCCGCAATTCAGCTAAATCAGAGGAGATACCAATTTTAAATGCTTTAGGTGCAAAATTTTTCCAAGCATAGCTAATCTGTCTGATTGATAATTGACATCCTATGCAAAGCAGAAAATCAGATTGTTGAACAACAAAATTGCCAGCACGATCGCCAATGGTTCCGGGCCGACCAGAATTAAGAGGGTTACTGTCAGGGATAACGTCTTGAGAGTTCCACTCAGTTACTACAGGAATACCAATAATCTCTGCCAATTCAAGCAATTCAGAGACGCAATTATCCATGCGAATTTCATAGCCAACCATTAACACGGGGCGCTCGGCAGCATGAAGGCTTTCAATCATGGCTGGAAAATCAATATAAACTTTACTATTTGCTGTTGTACGTAACGAATATTGCAATGAAGAAGCAGAAAAATCTGATTTTTGCACTTGAAAAGCTTGAACATCTAACGGAATATCAAGCCAAATAGGACCTTTACGACCCGACATCATGAGATGATAAGCTTCTTCAAGATCGTCGAGAATGGTGTTAGTATCGGACAAAACCTTGCAAAACTTTGTCATGCATTTTGCGGCATCGACTATATTAAACTCCTGAAAGCCAAGTTGCCTTAGAGGTAGATCTGTAGAGGTGATTAATGTTTCACGTTTCATTTGCCCTGATAAAATAACCATGGGTATCGAGTCAAGCCATGCACCAACCACACCAGTTATTGCATTAGTAGCACCGGGTCCAGATGTAACCGATACAATAGCTGGTTTACCAGAAACTCGAGCATATCCTTCTGCCGCAATAGCTGAAGCCTGCTCATGATGATTATAAATTGTAGTAATACGTGGGTCATGGCCAAATGAATCATTTATATGCATTGCCCCGCCACCTGTTACACAAAAACATGTGTCAATACTTTTGGAGAGAAAATACTCTTTAATAAAGTCAGCTATCCTGTACATAATTGGTGATTAGCTAAATTGGTTTACAAGTTGAAGAGCAAGGGATTCATTGAAGTTGTTTTTTTGAGGATTGGACTGTAGCTCCAGCATAATATACTGCATTGCATCTAATTCAAGATTTGATGAGTTCAATAAAAATTCTGGATAGGACCTGTGGACTTTGTAAAAAGCACTCAAAGCATATAGAGGATGATAACCCCAGGCAAGTGGCAGCTTAAAGTTAGACACTACAGTAGAAATACCCTTAAGAACAGAAGGAATATGATATGAGCGATTAGCGGTAAGATTTAAGAAGTTTAAAATCAATTCTGTTTGCAAGTTGCCAGGAGCGCGACCCATACCATTTAAGGATGAATCGATCCAAATATTTCTCTTACCTGAAAACAACTCAATGAATAATTGGGAAAGAGAAAAAGAAAGCAACATGTTATCATGAGGATGAAAACAAAGGGATATAGAAGAATTTAGGTTATCATGAAAAATATTAGCTAATTCACATAAATCAGGCTTCATTAGAGAACCAAAAGTATCTACAATAGCCACTGCTTCAGGCTCTAGCGAAGAAACGGACATCAATAGATTTTGCAATGCACTTCGCGAGTAAGAAGTGATATTGACAGGATTGAGAAAAATATTGTAGCCATATTCTTTTGCTAACTTAACTTGTTCTTTTAATATATCGAAGTCACGTAAATGAAAAGCGAAGCGCAAATTTTTAATTAATCCGACACATGGTTGAAGCTGAGATATATCATACCAGTCTGGTCTTATCATTAAAAAAAATTCTTGTGCGCTCGGTATTGAGTATTGCTTATTCACCAAGGACTCAGCTTCAGCAACACTATTAAACCAAGTGCTCCCCTCATGGTAGTCACAATTTTTCAAAAAGCCCAATTCAATTGCATCTACCTTGGAATCAATCAAATCGGAAAGAATCTTATCAAGCACAGTAGTGCCAAAGTGAAAATTATTAACATATCCCCCGTCCCTCAATGTTACGTCCAGAATTTTTAGGGAATGCATGGCAGAAGAAAAAGTAGAAGAAGAAGAAGAAGAAGAAATGACTAACAATCAATAGTATTTGTCTACAAAGTTTTGAATAGAATCAATTTCAAAGTCAATCATTGCATTGGTCAAGCCAGGATACGTACCAAGGAAAAGAGAGCTGGCCATGATCTCGTCAGACCCCACCATCTCGCCCACCACCCGCAGGGCTGCTGGATTGTCATGGCGAAGCTGCACAAAAGCAGGCTGGCGCAACAAGTTGCCGCCGAACAGCATGCGGTTACCAATCTGGTTGCGGTCCAACTCCTGAGCCAGCTCCGTACGGCTGAAAACCGCACTTGGTTTCACCGCAATCTTGAAGCCAAACCAGGAGCAATCAGTGCGGCACCCGCTGGCATCCCAGCTGAAGCCCTGCTCCGGATCCCAGAAGGTGGCATGGGTCGGCAGGGCGAATTCGAGCACGTCCTCATGAGCCGCCAACCCACGGCGCAAAACATCCCAGTTCTGCTTACGGGCATCAATGAACTCCGGCAGCCGCCGCAGCTGAACCCGCCCGATCGCCGCCTGCGGATCGAGAGGCTTGAGGTTGAAGCCGAGGTGGCTGTAGGTGTATTTGTGGTCGTACCCCTCCGGCAATTCACCAAGCTGCCAGCCAAAGCGCTTGTTACAGGTGTTGTCGATGCCGCTGGGGCACCAGCAGTCGCGCCCCCAGTCGCGGAAGCTCTCGGCGATCACCTTGAGCTTCTGGTCGCGCACGATGTTCACTGCACCTCCCTCGCCCATGGTGAGGTGATGGGGCGGATAGAAACTCTGAGTGCTGATATCCCCCCAGGTGCCAGTCCAGCGAATCACCCGATCGGAGCCCTCATCCAGGCCAGGGCTGTTCTCGCTAAAGCCCAGACTTTCCGCCAGCTCCCGCGGCATCGAGTAGCTGCAACCCAGGGCATCGCAGTTGTCCTCCACCAGCCAGAGGTCGTATTTCTGGCAAAAAGCCAGGGTGACAGCCAGATCAAAGGGATTGCCAAGGGCGTGGGCCATCATCACGGCCTTGGTTTTGCCCGCACTGTAGGCCGCTTCCAGCTGGTCGCAGCGGGCATTGCCGGTGATCGGATCGGCATCAATGAACACCGGCACCGCACCCACCTGCACGATCGGCGCCACGGTGGTGGGGAAGCCCGCCGCCACGGTGATCACTTCATCGCCGGGCTTGATCCGGCGCGCCTCCGGCAGCTTGGCGGAAGTGAGCGCAGAGATCGCCACCAGGTTGGCGCTGGAGCCAGAATTCACCAATAGCGAGTGGCGCACCCCCAGGAAGGCCGCCAGCTCCTTCTGGAAGGCCTCACCTTCCTGGCCCAAGGTGAGCCAGAAATCGAGGGTGCTGCCCACCGCCGCTTCCACCTCCTCTTCCGTGAACACACGCCCCGCATAGGGGATTGTGGTTCCAGGCTCCCAGGGCTTGCGCTCTGGATCCGCTGCCGGCCGGAAGCTGGCGTGTACCTGGCGGGAATACTCACGGGTGAGGCGCAGGATTTCCTGCTTCAGGGCCTGGGGATCACTCATGGGGTGAGGGAGAGGTGTGAGATGTAGGCGTTTAAATCGGCCAGGCAGCACTCCAGAACTGGCGTGCCCTGGTGATGGGCGGGGTCAGGTCGAAGAGGTCTGGCGATCTAAATTGACGCGGCGGGCGTGGTTGTGTTCCTACACCTCAAACCCCAACCGGCAACTGGGCCTTCACTGGATCAGCCAGCAGGCGGGCCATCCCGGTGGGATCACTGATGTCTAGGCACAGCAATGTGGGTCCAATGAATTCCAGCGTGTAGCCGTCACCCTCAACCACCAGATCAGGGATGCCACGTAGCGTGGGATGGCGGAACAGGATGGCACCGCTCTCGGCGTCAACCAGGCGCTGCATGCCCTTGAGTTGGGTCGTCAGAAGTTGGGAAAGATCCATCGTCCACCTCCGCGGCGATTGGTCAGAGTGCGCTCATCGGTCGGATACGTCGTCACGACCCGACCTTCATCCTGGCTTAAGATCACGACCCAGGGCCGCTCTTCCCACCAGAACACGCTGCCTTTGGCGCCTGATGTGACATCCCAAAAGGGTTCGCCATCTTGCAGAGCGTCTTCCCACGAGCAAAGGCGTGAGCCTTTAATGGCGTAGGTGGCCAGTTTGTCAACGGCATGGCGCGTGAGTTACAGCATCCTCAGCAGCTGGAGAGCGTGTAAGCCTGCAGATCAGCGAGGCAGCACTCCACAGGGTTAGCCCCCTCATCCACAGCGCGATACCAACCCACGGTGCGGGCCAGGGTGGCGGCGTAATCCCAGCGGGGGTACCAGCCCAGCCGGTGATGAGCCTTGTCAATCTGCAGATGCAGCAGGTTGGCCTCGTGCGGGGCGGTTGGGTCACTCTGATCCAGCCAGGCGCCGGGCCAGTGTTCCAGAATCGTGGCTACCAGTTCACCCACGGGGCGATTGCTGGCTAGGCCAGGGCCAAAATTGAAGGCTTCGCAAGGGGGGCTGGCCGCCTGAGCCAGCTCCTCAGCGAGCCGTAAGTAACCCGCCAGCGGTTCGATCACGTGTTGCCATGGGCGGGTGGCCGCTGGATTGCGCACGGGAATCGGCTCGCCCCTGGCCAGGGAACGCATGGCATCGGGCACAATCCGATCCGCCGCCCAGTCACCTCCACCGATCACGTTGCCAGCCCTGGCCGTGGCAATGCGCGGGTGGGGTGTCTGATGGGCAGCGGGTCCGCAGAAGCTGGCGCGCCAGCTAGCGATGGCGATCTCCGCGCCCGCCTTACTGGCGCTATATGGGTCGTGGCCGCCGAGACGATCAGGCTCCCGGTAGCCATAGGCCCATTCGCGGTTTTCGTAGACCTTGTCGGTCGTCACCATCACCACGGCGCAGCGATGCTGGAGCGGCCGCAAGCTCTCCAGCAAGTTCAGGCTGCCCACCACATTGGTAGCCCAGGTACCGATGGGGTCTTCGTAGCTGCGCCGCACCAGAGGCTGGGCAGCCAGATGCAGCACCACCTCCGGCTGGGAGCGTTGCACCAGCTCCCCTAGGGCCGAACGATCGGCTAGGTCGCCAATGACATGGTGCCAGTCCTGTCCTGGAGGACGAGCACTAGCGAGTTGTCGAAACAGATTGGGCTCCGGCTCGGGTTCCAAGGCGTAACCCCAAACCTCAGCCCCCAACTGCTGGAGCCAGAGCAACAACCAGCTCCCCTTAAAGCCGGTGTGGCCGGTCAGCAGGACGCGGCGTCCCTTCCAGAAGGAGGGATCAAGCATCACCACACCTTCCAAGGAGCCCTCCCCTGGGCCCAGAGCTCTTCCAAGTGGTGACGATCGCGCAAGGTATCCATCGGCTGCCAAAAACCTTGATGTTGGTAGGCCGTGAGCTGACCATCGGCGGCAAGCCCCTTAAGCGGGTCCTGTTCCCAAGTAGTGGCATCTCCGTTGATACGGCCAATCACCTCAGGCTCTAACACAAAGAAGCCACCATTAATCCAGCCGCCATCGCCCTGGGGCTTCTCCTGAAAACCTTGAACGCTATCGGACTCTCCAAACTGCAAGGCGCCATAGCGGCCAGGCGGTTGCACCGCCGTGACTGTTGCCTGGCGGCCATGATTCCTGTGGTGGGCAATCAGGGCAGTGATATCCACATCGGAAACACCATCGCCATAGGTGAAGCAAAAAGGACCATCACTCACATAATCGCGAACGCGAAGCAAGCGACCACCCGTCATCGTTGCATCTCCCGTATCAACCAGGGTGATTTCCCAGGGCTCGGCCTTCTTCTGGTGTACCTCCATAGAATTAAGCTTCATATGAAATGTCACATCACTCATGTGCAAAAAATAATTCGCAAAATACTCCTTGATCACATACCCCTTGTAACCACAACAAATCACGAACTCGTTGATGCCGTGAGCGCTATAAAGCTTAAGAATATGCCAAAGGATCGGCTTGCCACCGATCTCGATCATTGGCTTGGGCTTGAGATGGGTCTCTTCACTAATGCGGGTACCAAGACCACCAGCAAGGATTACGGCTTTCATCTAAATGCAGCAAAAGGAAGGTGCACCTACAAACATGATGGAGCAAGATTTTTTGACAAAAGATAATCAAAGATATGCTGTGATTTATTCAAGAATCCAAAAGATTATGCTTGCGTCAACAACACCTCCGAACCCTTAGGAGGCATAGACCTCAAGGAAGAGGTGATAGGCGGCTATTAGCTCTACATATAGAATACGCTAGAATCATGATGTACATTGGAGAAAAGATTCTTGACGGGAAAGATCCAAAATAGGGTGCAGGAGAACAAAATACGCATCAAGAGCTACAGACATAGCCATATAAAGCTGAATCAATTCTAGCAAAGCTAACACTAATCAGCTGAGTACCGAAAAAGAACTAAAAAAGCCTCTAACATCATTATTACCTGTAATGTTTAAATTGAGAAAAATCCAAGGAGTAACCATTTGGAGTCTTATCACGAGGGAATCTTCCAAAACCACCTAAAATAATAATTAATTTAGAAACGAAATCCCAGCGCCACTTAAAGCAATATTTCAACCATGATGCGATATGGTAACGCGCAACATGATTAAACAGAATAGATCGGACTATCCCCTTGCTGCGAGATGACTGATGGGCAGCTCGGTGAACTATGGAAATACGTGGATCAAAAATAACAGAACGAGCGCACTGTCGAGCTTTTCGACAAAGATCTACATCTTCGAAATACATAAAGTATCTTTCATCAAAGCCAGATACCTGATTGAAAAAACTACGATCCACAAGCAAAAAGCAACCTGAAACCCAATCAACTGAGGTAGGGGAGTCCTTATCCATTCCCTCATAAGTAATGCGATCTATTCGACGCTTTAGCGATGAATACATAGGCACTATCTGGGAAATTCGAGAATTAATTTTTCGGACGTGCCTAAAAGGCTTGAAAAGTATAGATACTGGATCAAAGCTAAAACAAGAGGCGTGCAAAAGCCCATTTTCATTTATTACTTTGGGACCCACGATAGCGACAGATGGATCTTCCAAAATGCGCAACATATTATCAATATCTGAATAACTACAAAGCGAGAAACTAGTGTCACAGTTTACAAAAACTATTACGCTTGAAAGCGCAAGGCGAGCAGCTTTATTACACGCAGCCCCAAATCCAATATTAGAGTCTGATGGCTGATAGCTAACATGAAAGCCAGGCGAAGAAATACGCCTTGAAAACTCTATTAAATTACATGGATCGATCGGTTCTGATTCAACAAATGAGTTATCTACAATATGAACATAAGCATTCATGCTGGAACCTTTCAGTATGGCATGAAGAGACTTTATGCTTTCGCAAACGTCGTCAGCCGAATGAAAGTTTACATAAACAAAGTCAAGTGATCGCAATTTCACAGCTTCTCCAATGGCAGGGTTTTGGCACACACAAGGACGGTTTTTACTGAGATAGAGCTTAGATTCTTAATCAATACGCCAAAAAGCAGCAAAGTCAGCCACCAGCTCGGAGTATTTGAGATCTGAGCTTTTATATACTCCGAGCTAGATTACTTGGGTCGTTTAGCCAGCAACTCGATAGAAGACAGCAAACTACTACGATCTGCAGGTAGTGGCAAGGGCTCTTCTTCGTAGGAGCCTCGACAGCAAAGACCTGCAAGCCCAGGATCTCCGCACAGCCAGCCAGGGCACGGTCCGCGCTCACCACGGTGAGTTGCTGGGGCTCGGCCAAAGGCAGATGCAGGGCTTCTCCCATGCGCAAGGGCAGTTGAAGACACCTCTCCAGCCACTGCCGAGCCTGCAGAAAGTCGGTGCCGCGGGGCTCGATGAGGGTTAATCGCTCCTGGCGAAAACTCTCGAACTCGGAGCCGATCGTTTGGGCTTGCTCGGCTGTGAGCTGACCGCGCCGCACGCAGGTGGCGATGACTCCGGCAACCTCCAGTAGCACCCAATGGCTGATCCAGAGGGATTGGTCGCCCTGGCTGAGCAGCCACCGCTCGCTGTCGTCGTAGCCACTGTCGCCAAGCAAAAGCGAGAGCAGCACGCAACGATCCACATAGGCCGCCATCTAAAGCTCCTCTCGCCACTCACGCACCAGCTCAACGGCGCTGAGCTCCGGCCTGGGGTGATCCGCATGCAGCCGCCGTAGCCTGGCGCCCCAGGCGCTTGGGTCGGCCGGCCGATCGGTGCCCCGATCAGGAATCAGACGGGCCACCGCCTGGCCGCGCCGGGGAATCACCACCTCGTCGCCCGCCTCCACCGCATCCAGCAGGGCTGAAAGGTGAGCCTTGGCCTCAGCAAGTCCGACTGACTTCATGGCCAACTAGTCAACTGGTAACAGCCTTGGGCTGGCTTGCGGTAATGGCCTCCGGATCAGAGCAGCAGCACCGGCTCACCGGCTTCGCTCAGCAGCCTGGAGGCGTTGAGGTCAAAGGTGGCCAGTTGCTCGCTCCCCAGCAAACGGCCGCCAAAGGCGATGACCCCATCAGCAAAGTCGCCACCTGAGACCAAGAGCTGCAGCCCAGCCGCTACCGCTGGTCGATCTGCCACAACGCTCTGGCTAGCCATCAGCGCTTCGATGGCGCCCATGCAATCAGCCCGGGTGAAGCCATACACCCTCCGCAGCACCCACACCAGTTCGCACAGCACGAGTAGGGGGATCGCCACGAGCTAGGCCTGCTCGAGCAGCGCACTGGCAGCCCTGGCTTGCTCTGGATCATCCTGCACAAGGGCACGCACCAGCACATGGGTGTCGGCCGTGATCTTCATGCCTTGGGGCCGGCTCCGGGCAAATCGGCCCAGGGCTAGCGGCTGCCCCATTCAGCTCATCCACGCTGGCCCGGTGGCTGCTGCGATCAGCCAGGAGTCCAATGAAGCTCCCGATCGTGCCGGTGTCAGAGTTCAGCTTCCACTGATGCATCAACTGGACTTTGATCAGCAAAAGCCTGATGTTTAATCTTATTTCCTGCTTGTTTGCCGACCTTAACGATGCCGGTTTCATCCGACAGCGTAATCGAGCCCTCCAGGTTCTTGGGATCAGTGAGCATCGTTGCCGCCATCGAATTCCCAGGTGATGCGGGTGAATGGCCTCCAGCTCCTGCTCGTCAAGCCAGTACGGCTCGGAGCCATTCACCGAGCCAGTTCAATCAAGGCTTCGCGGTACTGCTCAATTCCTTGCCTAGCCAAAGCAAGCACATCGGGCCGCAAGAGCGGTTTACCAGTGGGATTTTGCCTCTTTGGCTGATCCGAGTCACAAGCCCAGCGGACTACGGTGGCAACCGAGCGGTTCCTGATGCCAGACTGGGCCCCGCGGGCCTCTGCCACAGCCCGCAAAAAGGCGCGAGGCCTCCTGCGCTGCTGGCCCTTGCCTGGGCGCACAACATAACCGCAGGCACGGAGCACACGACTGGCAGGCATGCCTTGCAACTGCTCCAGCGCAGTAAGAAGCTCAAGGCCCCGAAGGGGTTTGGTTTTGGCGGTGATGACCGGCTTCATCGGCTTGCCTCGGTCTCAGTACTCCAGCAGTAGGCCCAGACTACGCCCATCACGCTCTATGCAGAAGGCGCCGATCAGCAGCTCCAGGCTGCGCGATGAACTATCCCAAGGGATCATCTGCACGCAGAAGCCCCATTCAGACTGGACCAATGCCTGGCTAGTCATGCAAGATCACCCCGTTTTGTGAGTGCTCATCAAGCGCCAAGTTGGCAGGCCGTGTCTCGCTGATCAGCTGATCAGTCGCAGCTGCAGGGTGGGGATTCGGCGAAAGTCGGCATCACCGCTGACCATCACGGCTTCCAGTCCAAGCTGGAGGCAGCAGGCTGCTTGCAAGGCATCGGGTGTACGCACGCCATGCAGGGCTCTCAGGAGTGTGGCTTGTTCAACCACAGGAGCCGTGAGTTCGACCCAGATCAGGTCAGGTTGGGCAAAAACGGCATCAAAACGCTCCACACAAGCCTGATCTCCTCTGCGCAACGGCCCAACCCGGCATTCCAGAACGCTCAGCCGACTGATCGCAATGGCCAGGGATGGATCCTCTGCCGCAAGCCCTTGGAGCACTTGCTGTACAGCGCCGCTCCAAGACGTGTCGCCTTCCACCAGATAAATGAGAGCGCTGGCATCGAGAAAGGCGATCACCAGTCGCGTGCAGCCGCCAACTCAGCATCGATGGCGTCCTTGCTGCGTTGGTTTAGAGCCGGCGGCAAGCTAAGCAGCCAGGACAAGGCGGCTGGCTCGGCAGCGGGTGCCCGTGAGGCCTGACGCTGCAGCTGGCGGTAGTGCTGCTCACTCAAGACAACACCTGCAGCTTGGTTGCGCTTGATCAAACGCACAGGACCATGCTCGAGAGCCTGCTCGATAGCGGCGATGCCACGCCGCTTGAGCTCTGCCGAAGTGAGCACATTGCCCTCCAGGACGCCACCTGGGACAGGACTGTTCGCACCCGTGCCTACAACCATTTCACGCACCTTTTCCGGAAATCAGCTTAGTACTAAAAACGGTACGGGGAGGCGTCGGGGCATCAGGTGTGATGGAGCAAGACGTCCTCACCGCGCAATGGCCAGGGCATGCTTGCTTGAGGCTTGGCTGGCTGGGGCAATCCGATTCGCTTTGGTGGCTTGAGATCAGCCCACCAGACCCCAACCGTGGGCATCGAGAACCTCAAGTACTGCGGGCTCAGCGCTGGCGGCTGGCCAATGCATCAGATCACCCAGCAACTCCTCCTCCCAAGCATCGCTGCAGCGCTCATAGAGCGCCAAGTTGGTGCCACGGGGGAGCAGCCGCGAGGGATAGAGCAGGCCATCGGGCTGCTCAACCGCGTCGTGCCACCAGCACGACCAGACCTGACAGTGGGGCAGCTGCTCGCGGGTGGTGAGCAGCCGGGCATCCAGGTTCAACCTGGTCAGCGCCGGGCCCCTCAAATCAAGCACCTGCAGGTCACGGGTGGCCGTGATCCTGCTGATACAGCGTTCCTCCAGTTCCTGGCGGGAGAGAAACTTCAACCCTGCAGGCAGATGGCTGTCCATCACCTGATGACCGTAGGTTTCAGCGAAGGCTGTCTCAAGGGTGTTGGCTAGGTAGAGCACACCGAACCCAGCATCGGCTGCATTCCAACGGCCTTGATCGTGGCGGCCCCAATGCAGTGCCGAAGCATGGCTGCAACGGTGGATGCGGGTCCACTGGCTGCCAGCTGCGATGGCGTGCAAGCGCAGGCCACGGGCCTGCTGCTTCGGGGGCAGCGGCAGGCTCACTCAGCGGGCCAGTTGGCAGCCAAATTGGCGCGCCTTACGGCTCACCGCCTCCAGATCAACCGGTGCCGACCTGCACAGCAGGGCGGCCGGTGTGTCACCCAGCTCCGGGTCTGGGCTCAGGAAGAAGCGCAACTGGGCCGGGCCGCTATCGGTATCGAGCAGAAGCAGCACCGTTTCCAGGCCGGACCACACCCGTCCAGCGGCCAGATTGAACTGAAAGGCTGGATACACACTTTGCTTGCCGTGGCGCCAGCCGAGCAGCCGCTTGCGATCGCGCCGCTTGCGCACGCCTTCACCGCTGAGGCCGAGCAGCTGCTGCACCTCCGCCAGGCTGAGGCTGCCGCCACTGGCCTGCAGCAGCTGCATCAGGGCCTGTTCTCCCCGCAATCGCAGCAGCACCTCGCGGGATGGCGGCACGGGCTCCCGCCGCCAGGCGTTGATCACCAGTTCGGTGAGCAGGCTCAGATCATCGAGTGCCACCGCTGATGGCCGATGGCTGATCTCCTGCACAGGCCCACCGGGGGAGGCCAGCTTGCGCAGCACCAGCTTGTTCACGCGACCCAGCAGCTCCAGAGCCTGGGGATCATCCGCCAGGGACGCTGACGCCAAGCCAGAGCCCCGCCCTTGCCCAGCCATACAGGCAACCCCGAGAATTGGTTTTGTCAGTATGGCAGGCATCAGCGGACAAAGCCAACCTCGGCTGATTTTGCCGGGATCAGCTCGAATCAAGGTCGGCCAGATTTGGCTATGGAGATTCTGCGTCCAGCCCTATCCCGGTCGGCTGCCACCAAAGACTCCTCTCGCAGCTCGCGCACCAGCTCAACGGCGCTGAGTTCGAGCCTGGGGAGATCCCCATGCAGCCGCCGCAGTCGCGCGGCCCAGGCGCTTGGGTCGGCCGTGATCTTCATGGCTCGGGGCCGGCTGCAGGCAAACCGGCCCAGCCAGCAACCGCTGCCCCATTCAGCCCATCCAGGCTGGCTCGCTGGCTGCTGCGATCAGCCAGGAGTCCAATGAAGCCCTCGATCGTGCCGGTGTACGGGTTCAGAACAAGCGGAAGGTCAACACAGATTCCAGAGCTCATCGCAGCATCAACCTCTCAAGCCCTTCAAACCGTTCGAAATCGCGATCAAAACTCACCAAGCGCCAGCCATGGGTGATCGCCAGGGCCGCCAGATAGGCATCGGTGCACAGGCGGGGCGGCAGCCCACCGTTCCGCAGCAGCTGGTGAAACACCTCCCAGCCGCCACGCTCCTCTGAAGCCAGACTCACGCCCGGCTGCTGGCAGAACGCATCCAGGAGGGAGGAGGCTTCTGCCAAGGTCTTCACCGCTGCGCCCATCAGCTTCGGCTGGCACACGAGCCGCACGAGCCCCAGGGCAGTCACCGTGCAAAACAACACCTGCCCTGCAGCTTGATGCTCCCAGTAGTGGACAGCCTGGCGGTGGTGGCTGTGGTCAGGGCAGGCCAGCGCCAGCCACAGGTTTAAATCGGGTAAATCGGCTGTAAGGCTCATGCGTCCAGCAATTCGAACAGGGTCGCATTGCTGAGTTGCTCACTCTCGAGGGCTAGCAGCCCTTCCAGCCGCGGCAGCGTCTGCGCCGAGCGCTTCTGGCTGGAGCGTTCAGGCATCGTGTTAAGCCCCTGCTCCACATAGCTTTGCAGCAATTGCTTCAGGGTGAGGTGCTCGCTTGCTGCCCGGGCCTTCAGGCGCGCAAAGAGAGGATCGGGGAGCTCCAGGGTGGTGCGCATCACAGCAAGACAGCAATATGCGCATCTTAGTGCGCATCAGCTTTGCTTTCCAGTTGCGGCCATCGCCAATGGATTAGGGGGCAAATTCTCCACTGAACCCACAGTGCTGCAAACGTGCCAAGCCTGCTGGGATTCAGAACCAGCCCCCGGCTTCAGCTGCGGTAGCCCTTGGGATTGGCCTGCTGCCAGGCCCAGCCATCGCGGCACATCTCGGAGAGGCTGCGCTTGGTGCTCCAACCCAACTTGGAAGCGGCAAAGGTTGGATCAGCCAAGGAGCAGGCCGCATCACCCGCGCGGCGGTTCACGAGCTGATAGGGCACGGGCCGACCACTGGCCTGGGCGAACGCCGCGACCACCTCGAAGACCGAGTCCCCCTGGCCGCTGCCCAGGTTGGCGGTGAGCAGTTGGGGTTCTTCGCTGAGCAGCGTTTCCAAAGCAGCGAGATGGCCTTCGGCCAGATCCATCACATGGATGAAATCGCGCACGCCGCTGCCATCCGGTGTGGGCCAGTCGCCCCCATACACCTGAAGCTGATCACGGCGGCCCACCGCCACCTGGCTCACAAACGGGAAGAGGTTGCTGGGGGTGCCCTGGGGGTCTTCCCCAATGCGGCCACTGGGGTGGGCGCCCACGGGGTTGAAATAGCGCAGCCGGGCGATGCGCCAGCCCGGTTCACTGGCCGCCAGATCGGCCAGCAGCTGCTCCACAGCGGCCTTGGTCTGGCCGTAGGGGTTGATGGGCTTGACTGGAGCTGTTTCCGGGATCGGCACCTGCTCAGGGATGCCATACACGGTGGCACTGCTGCTAAACACGATCGTGCGGCAGCCATGGGCCCGCATGGCTGCTAGCAGCTGCACCGAACCAGCCACATTGACATCCCAGTAGGTCAAGGGATCGCCAATCGATTCACCCACGGCCTTGAGCCCGGCGAAGTGGATAACTGCTTGGACTTGGTGAATTGCTTGATCTTCGCGGCTAGATCGGTCAACACCGGCCTTGAAAGCCCGATTCAGATCATCGGCTGAGCGAATATCACCTTCCACCACCACCAGCCTACTGGCAGCCCCAGCTCCCGCCAGCTCCTGCACCCGCCGCAAGCTCTAAGGGGAGCTGTTGCTGAAATTATCGAAAACGATGAGGCGATATCCCGCTTCTAATAACACCAAGCAGGTGTGGCTGCCAATGAAGCCAGCTCCTCCTGTAATCAGGATTATTTTTGCTTGGGCCAAGATTGATCTAGAAAGACTGAGGGCATAGCGCAGGGGGTATTCCCTTATTCAGCGAAAGGGCACGGAACAGAGCATCCGTATCCGCCAATGCTGAACCTTCAACAGGTTGGGAAGCCAACCCTAGGGGGACTTGGCAATCAGAGGAACTGCGATGACCAATTGATTGAAATCATGAACCGAAATAAAAATGCCAAAGATGATCAGTCAACAGACATGACCATCCAACCATCTAGCCATTAACTTATCAGAAAGATACCTATCCGGCACATTTACATGCATCCATGCGGATTATGCATCACGCTTGACAGAAGGCCCTAAAGCAAGGCATACTAATCCTATTTCAATAGTTACCGACCACGAAAGCAGTGCTCTCAAATGGCTCAGGAACACAACGATCTTACAGCAGGCGTCTTTCCCCAATCCCCAAGAGCAGCGGATCGGCCCGTATCCATCAAATCCAGAATCGATTCGGCTTGGGCTTGCTCTAGCTGATCTGAGCAACTCCGCTGCGCCGCAAGCGTGCTGTCGCCAAGTCTGCCGCCCTTAGCTAGTTCCAGCGGCGCCCCCAGGGCCACCCCCTTAGCCCTGAGCCAGGAATTCCCGCGTCGCCACACCGGTGCGTTGCCAGCTGAAGCCCGCCGCCCGAGCCAGCCCCCGCCGGCCCAGATCAGCGCGCAGCTGGGGCTCTCTGGCCAGGGCCGCCAAGGCCTCGGCGATGGCGCCCGTATCCGTGGGGTTCACGAGCAGGGCGGCGTCCCCCGCCACCTCCCCGGTGCCGGAGCCAACGCTGGTGAGCACGGGGGTGCCGCAGGCCATGGCTTCGAGCACCGGCAAACCAAAGCCTTCCCAGAGACTGGGATAGGCCAGGGCCAGGGCGCCCCGATACAAATCCGCCAACTGCTCGTAGGGCACATAGGCCACTAAGCGGACGCGGCTCTGCAGCTGCAACGCCTCCACCAGCCCCTGCAGCCTGGGGGTTTCGCTGGCATGGGGCTTGCCGGCGAGCACCAGGTTGAGCTCCGGGTGATGGGGGGCCACCTGGGCAAAAGCCCGGATCAGGCGCTCCAGGTTCTTGTGGGGGTAGGCCTGGCCAAGGTGCAACAGGTAGGGGCCGTTTAGGCCGGCCAGGACTGGGGGGAGCTGCCTGGGAGATCCGGGGCTGGCGGGGCGGAACAGCTGGTCGTCGTAGCCAAGGGGGATCACGCTGATCCGGCTGGCGGCCAGGCCCGTATGGCGCTCGATTTCGGCGGCCGTGAACTGGGAATTCGTGATCACCCGCTGGCAGCTGCGCAGCAGCGGCGGCACCCAGGCCCGGAAATAGAGCGACTGCAGGGAGCGCTCCGGGTGGCTGATCGGCCGCAGGTCATGCACCATCACCACCTGGGGGATGGCCTGGCGGCCCAGGTACCCCTCCGGCGCCGGCGTGAAGATCAACGACGCCCCCGCCTGGCGGGCCCGCTCCGGCAGGCGCGCCTGGCTCCAGGCCAAGCGCTGCAGCCGCTCCTTCGCCCCGCCTTCGCCTCCGCCGGGGATGAGGCTGTGCTCCAGGCTCTGCAGCTCTGGCAACACCCCATTGGCGTAAACGCCGATGCCCGTGGGCTGGCGCAGCACCGGCCGGTAGTTGAGCAGCAGCATCGATCAGGGCAGAACCGGGCTCAGCGCTCCCGATCGCTGCGAATCATCGCCTCTGGGACTCTCACGCCAAGCCAATCAGCCGCCTCCGCCCGTACTTGGCCCAGTTGAGCGCCCAGCAGGCGGCGCTGGGGGCCAGGCCCAGGTGGCGGCGCTGGGCACGGAAGGTTTCGGCGAACACCTGGCCGATGCGGGTGTGGCTGACGCCCGCCTGCACCACCTTGAGGATCGAATCGCTGCTGTGGACGCTGCGCAGCTCCTTAGGGAGGCGCAGGAACCACTCGTAGTCGGCGCAGATGCGGAAGCTGGCATCGAAGGGGCCCACCTGGGCGACCAGCTCGCGGCGGATCAGCATGCCCGGGTGGGCGATCGTCATCGATTGGCGGTTGCGCTTCCAATCCCAGGGCGCTCCGAAGTGGCGCAGGAAGCGGCCATTGGGGGCGTAATAGGCGTTGCGGGCGGTGATCAGGTCGGCTCCGCTGGCCGTGAGCGTGGCGATCGCCGCCAGGCTGGTGGGGGAGAAAAAGGTGTCATCGGCGCCGATGAAGCTCAGGTAGCGGCCGCCCGCCAGGCCCAGGCCCCGGTTCCAGGCGTCGTAGATGCCCAGGTCGCTCTGGCTGCTCCAGAGGATCCGCTGCGCAGGGAAGGCCCGCTGGTGGCGCTGCACTAGCTCGGCCGTGCCATCGCTGGAAGCGTTATCGAGCAGCAGCAGTTCCCAGTCCGCGTAGGTCTGCTCGGCCAGGCTGGCCAGGAACTCGGCCAGGTGGCCAGAGCAGTTCCAGGTGGCCACCAGGATCGAGAGGTTGGGGGCGCTACGGCTCATGGGGCCAGTGTGCTGGAACGGGGCTGGGGAAGATACGGAGCGACGACTAATCGGGGAGAGCCCAGCCCCGACAACCTCCAGGCCCCATAGCCTGGGTTCTATGGCACCCCAAGACATTCGCTGGCTACAGCGGCTCGACAACTACCGGCGGGCCCTCTCTGCCCTGAAGCGAGCTGTGGCTACAGCCCAGGCGCGGGAGCTCAGTGAACTGGAGGAGCAGGGGCTGATCCAGGCCTTCGAGTTCACCCATGAGCTGAGTTGGCAACTGCTCAAGGACGTGCTGGTGGATCAGGGCGTTACGGGCATCAGCGGCTCCCGCGATGCGGTGCGGGAAAGCGTGCGCTTGGAGTTGCTGCCCCAGGGGGATGAACTGGGCTGGATGGCGATGATCCGCAGCCGCAACCTCACCAGCCACACCTACAACCCGGCCATCGCCCGCGAGATCGCCCTTTTGATCGTCGAGCAATACGCCCCGGCCTTGGAGCGGTTGCTGGCGGCCCTGGAGCCCCGCGCCGCGGCCCGCCTGGCCGACGGGCTGGACTCCCCGGCACCAGGGCCAGGCGCCGCAAGCGATCCGGCCCCGGGGGCAGGGTGAGCGCCCCCCCCACCGGCGAAACCGGCTACGGGCTGCCGGCTGGTGCCCTGGAGCAGATCCTCGGCCTTTTGCAGAGCGACCCCGCCGTGGAGGCGGTGCTTCTATATGGCTCCAGGGCCCTAGGGCGCCAAAGGCCCGGCTCCGATATCGATCTCTGCCTGGTGGCGCCAACCCTGGGGCTGGGAGACCTGCTCCAGCTCCAGGCCCGCCTCGACGACCTGCTGTTGCCCTGGTCGATCGATCTGCAGCTCCATCACCAGATCGACCATGGGCCCCTGCTGGAGCACATCGATCGGGTTGGCATCAGGCTAGGAGCTGGGCTACGGCCGCCAGATCCGTCAAGGGCAACACCTGCTCCCCAGCCCCAGCATCACCCTCGGCATCAGGGTCGGTCCGTAGGGGCTTGAGTCGCACCACCCCGTCGGCTAGTTCGCCGTCGCCGAGAACGGCGGCCCAGGCGGCGCCGGAGCGGTCGGCCCGTTTGAACTGTTTGCCGAAGGCGGAGCCGCTGGCATCGAGCTCCACCGCCAGGCCCCGCTGGCGCAGGCCCCGGGCCAGCACCAGGGCCGCAGGCTCAGCCGCCTCGCCCCGGTTCACCACGTAGAGGTCGGGCGGCTGGGCAGCATGATCAGCGCCCTCGATCTGGCCCAGCAGCAACACCAGCCGCTCCATCCCCAGGGCCCAGCCGATTGCCGGCGTCTCCGGTCCGCCGAGCTGGCCCACGAGGCCGTCGTAGCGGCCGCCGCCGCAGACCGTGGCCTGGGCCCCCAGCTGGCTGGAGGTGATTTCAAAGGCGGTGTGGCTGTAGTAGTCGAGGCCGCGCACCAGGCGAGGATTGAGTTGGAAGGGGATCTCCAGGGCCTGGAGGCCGGCCTGCACCTGCTCAAAGCGTTGGCGGCTTTCCGGGGCCAGGGCGTCCGCCAGGGTGGGGGCGCCGGCAAGCAGGGCCTGGGTATCGGGGTTCTTGCTGTCGAGGATGCGCAGGGGGTTGGTTACCAGCCGCGCCTGGGAATCGGCATCGAGCTCATTCGATCGGACCTCCAGCCAGCCCACCAGGGCCTGGCGGTAGCGGGTCCGGTCGTCGCTGCTGCCGAGGGAATTGAGCTCCAGGGCCAGGCCGCCCACGCCTAGACCAGCCAGCAGGTCCCAGGCGATCGCGATCGCTTCCACGTCACTGCGGGGATCGCCGTAGCCCAAAAACTCCAGGCCGATCTGGTGAAACTGGCGCTGGCGGCCGGCCTGGGGGCGTTCGTAGCGGAACATTGGCCCGCCATACCAAAGCCGTTGCGGCCCCTGGCTGAGCAGGCCGTGCTGGATGGCGGAGCGCACCACCGAGGCCGTGCCCTCCGGCCGCAGGGTGCAGCTGCGATCGCCCCGATCGACAAAGGTGTACATCTCCTTGCCCACCACATCGGTGGCCTCACCGATGCCGCGGGCAAACAGCTCGGTGGCCTCCAGCAGGGGCGTGCGGATCTCATCCACCTGGGCGCGGCGGAAGTGCTCCCGGGCCGTGGCCTCCACCCGCTGCCACAGGGGCGTGTGGGCCGGCAGCAGATCCACCAGACCCCGCAGGCTCTGCAGTTTCTCCACGGGACGCTCAGCCGGCACTGGCGCCAGTTTGCGGGATCACGGCGGGGGATCGGCCAGGCGCCGGCGGGTGAGGGCGCAGCGCTGCCCAATCAGGCTTGTGATCTGTTGGACCATGGGCGCACCGCTAAACGGCGGCTGGGCCTGCAACCGCTCGGCAACCCGGGGCAGCCGCTCCGAAACCCTTTGCAAACGAAGCCGCACCTGGGGCCAGGACAGGCCAGCGGATTGGGCCAACTGCTGCCAATGGCGCGGCAGCAGCTGGCTGAAGCGATAGCGGCTGCCAATTTTCATGGCCATCTTGTCGCTGAGCTGGGGATAGGCGGCCGTGCAGAGCAGGTCATAGAGGGGCGCCAATTCCGGCTGGGGTCCCCGATAGAGCAGCGAGAAGTTTTTGGCATGGGCGTCGTGGTTGCCCACTAGGGCGTTGAAGATCACGGCATCGAGGAGCCGCAAGACCGCCAACCCACTGGGCCGACACACCCGCCGCAGCAAGTCAAAACAGGCCAGCAAATCGGGCCCACCCTCGTTTTGATATTTCAACTCCGGTCCAACCCCCAGGGCCTGGGCAAAGTCTTCTTGATGCAAGCGGCGGAGCTGGGCTAAACCGGCCGATCCCTCCCCGGGGCCAGGCAGGCCGGTGCGGTCGTAACGCTGCACCAACAAAACCGATTGCGACCCCACAGGCAGGATCTGGGCCTGGGCCACCGGCAGGCCCATCGCGGCGGCCAGGTGCAGGCAAAACGCCTCGTTGAGGACACTGCCGCCAAAGGCCGCAATCTCTGGCTTGAGGATGTGGGTGCTGGGGGTTCCCGCCAGGGGCAGGCCGATCCGCAACCCCTCTCCCCCCACCGGCTCGATCAGCCCCTCGCTTGGATCAGCCGGGCCACAATCAACCGGTCCTGGCATCACGACCACCGGCAGCTTGCTCTGGGCACCGGCCAGCGATAGGCGCAATTCGCTCCGTTCCACCAGCATGGGGCTGGTCGGTAGATCGGCCAGAACAGCCCGCAACGACTCGGGCCCCAGCCAGGCAACCCGGGGTAGCTGGCTGGCCCCAGCGGTCTCATCAGGCTCCAGGAGTCGCACTGCGCCGGCACAGTCGCCACCCAGCCGCTGCAACAAGCCGAAATCGTTGCCACCAGAGAGCTGCAACTGCCGCGCCAGCAGCTGCCGCATCCCCCCCTCAGGCAACAGCCCGGCGAAAAAAGAGCGGGCGGCCTGGTCGCCAAACGGCTCCTTCTGCAGGGGCAGGCCCTGGGAGAGCGGCACCGCCTGGGGGTTCTCCAGCCAACTCGGCAGGTAGGCAAAGCGGAGCTGCCCCTGCTCCAGGCTGAGCACTCCCACGCAGGCCTCAAAGAGCCACACCGCCAGCTGCTGGCTCATGGCAAGGCCAGCTGCAGCTCGAAGCCCAGCGCCCGAACCACCTGTACGGCCCGCTCTAGCTGCAGGCTTGGTTTGCCCGCTTCCAGCTCGCCAATGAAGCGGACGCCGACCCCTGCCACGAGGGCCACTTCCGCCTGGGTCATCCCCAGACGCAGCCGCTGGGCCTTGGCTGCCTGGCCCACGGCCGCTGCCGATTCGACCCGCACCAGCTGATCGTCCCGATCGGGATGAAACCCCACGCAGCCCCCGGCGGAGATTCCCAATCTTACCGAGCGGGAAGATTAGGCGCCATGGGCCCGGATTGGGGCCCATCGGCTAGACGGCTTGATGCCCCAAAAGGCGTCAGCCTGGGGCAAGCCCAATATCGACTCCCCCCAAGCCGACACTCCTTGGCCAACCTCTTGATCACGGGTGGTGCCGGCTACATCGGCAGTCACACCGCCCTAGTGCTGCTCGAAGCTGGGCACCGGCTGGTGGTGCTGGACAACTTCGCCAACAGTTCGCCGGAGTCGCTCCAGCGGGTGCAGGAGCTCGCTGGCGTGGAGGCGGCTGGACGCCTGCAGGTGATCGAAGGCGACATCCGCTCCGCTGCCGATCTTGAGCGAGTCTTCAGGGAGGGCCCCTGCGACGCGGTGGTCCATTTCGCCGGGCTCAAGTCCGTGGTGGAGTCCGTGGCGGACCCGCTGCGCTACTGGGATTGGAATCTGGTGGGAAGCCAGCGGCTGCTGGCGGCGATGGCGGCCCACGGCTGCAAGAGCCTGGTGTTCAGCAGCAGTGCCGCCATCTATGGCAACCCCGAAGCCATCCCGATCGGGGAAACGGCACCGGTGCAACCGATCAACCCCTATTGCCACACCAAGGCGGCGGTGGAGCAGCTCCTGGCCGATGTGGTCGCCAGTGAACCCGGCTGGCGGGTGGCCTGCCTGCGCTACTTCAATGCCGTGGGGGCCCACCCCAGCGGCCGCATCGGCGAGGCGCCCCAGGAGGCCCCTAGCAACCTGTTTCCCTATCTGGTTAAGGTGGCCGCTGGGCAGCGGGAGCGAATCCAGGTGTTTGGCCACGACTGGCCTACCCCGGATGGAACCGCGGTGCGGGATTACATCCACGTGATGGACCTGGCCGAGGCCCACCGCGCTGCGCTGGAGGTGTTGCTGCGGGAACCGCCCCAGGAGCTGGTCCTCAACCTGGGATCGGGCGAGGGCCATTCGGTGCTGGAGGTGATCCAGGCCTTTGGGGCCGCCACGGGCGTCTCCGTGCCCTATGCGCTGGTGGATCGCCGGCCGGGCGACAGTGCCAGCAGCGTGGCCGACGCCAGCCAGGCCAGCCAGCGCCTGGGCTGGCGGCCCCATCGGGACCTGGCAACCATCTGCCGCGATTGTTGGGGCTGGCACCAGGCCAATCCCCAGGGCTATGGCCCCCAACCGGCCCCCTCAAC
>Ga0310093_1000029_pt1 | contig 32588 bp, 35 predicted proteins | sample LakMicDCLTotalB5_FD_194450 | JGI IMG/M metagenome (GOLD analysis project Ga0310093, IMG submission 194450) | Enriched freshwater cyanobacterial communities from Lake Michigan, Michigan, United States - MI23.DCL.Total.B5 | ecosystem: Environmental > Aquatic > Freshwater > Lake | place: USA...
TGGATCTGCTCTCCACCCCAGAGCGAACCGTGATTCAGTTGCGCTATGGATCCGAGAAACAGCGCTCCTTTGCCGAGGTGGCTCGGTTGGTTGGGCGCACCAAGGATCAGGTGCAGCGGCTGGAGCGCCATGCCCTCACCAAGCTGCGCCGGGGGCTCATGCCGGTGTTGTTCCCCGGTTGAGAGTCACCGCTCAACGGGCCATCGCAAAACCCGGAGATCCAGCGATCTCCGGGTGGATGGTCTTGCTGCTGCGCGCGTCAGCTGATCTGTTCAGTAGCCGAGCATTTTCACCCGTGCAGCCGGGTGGGAGCCGTTGCCGGTAGTCATCGCCCCCGCCGCCGGCACGACGGTGCGCTGCTGATCGCGCAGGGCATCTTCGAGCAAAAAAGCACACAGATTGGAGACGGAGCGCCCCTCCTCTTCGGATCGGCTGAGCAGCGCCTCATGCACGTGATGGCTCAGGGTGATTGAGATTCTTCTGGGTTGACGCTGGAGTACACGAAAGCGCTCATTCATCGGAAAACTCCTTGTTCATCAGTGGTGGTGTTGGGCTGCAGGTGGATGATGAGAGATCTGTCTCTTTGCACCTCTCTGCATCATGAGAATAGGCGCCGCACTCTCGTGGAGAGTGCAGAAGATTGCCTTAGATCTTTCGCGCTTTTGCTGCATATTGCAGGTCAGTTCTGCATGTCAACTGCGCAAACCATCGCACTATGAGCTTTGCGACGGATTCCAGGGCTCCCGGCTCTTCAAACAGGTAGCTGGCGCCGCTTCTGGCCCCAAACAACCCCAGCGGCAGCGAAGCCAGGGTGGGATCTTCAGCGGCGCTATCGATGGCCCGCAGCAGCGCCGCTCGTTGCTGAGCCTGGCCGCCATTGGGCAGATCGATCAACCAGGTGGCCAGACCAGCCGCCCGTAGAGCCTGGGCCACGGCCCGGTTGCGGGGGCTGCGGCGTGAGCTGTCGCTGCCGTGGCAGACGATCACCAACCCTCCGGCGGCATCAGGGCAGTGCAGCTCTCCAGCGATGGGGTGCTGCATGGCTTCGCGTTGTTGCTGATCCCACTGTTGGCCTCGCGCCTCGGGCGATGCGCTGCAGTGCCGCCGTGGATCTGCAGAGCTTCGATCTGGCCGGGACTCAGCACCCCAAGATCACCTTCTTCGGAACGGCAATGCCATGGCCACCTGGACGGTGTTGTTGTTGCCTCCAGTGGGTGCGCGACGGGCGCGGCCGCGTTGGCTATGCCCTACGGGTGCTTTTAGCCTGCAACTGCAGCGGGCTTGGCGGCTGGCGGATCCCGAAACAGCTCGCGCGCGGTTGGTGCAGGCCTGCAGCACCCCTGCAGAGCATCCTCTGCAGAACGGCAGCGGCCGGTCTGTGGTGGTGGAGCTGTGATCTAGACCCGAAACGTTGGCCGTTTATGCCATGCTCAAAGGAGATCAATTGCTCAAAGTGGTGAAGGCGATGGCCGGGGCCAATCGCTCCGACCTCGTTCGCCACTGCGGCTATGTGAGCGTCCGCGACGATGGCCAGGAGCAGCTCCATTTCGCCGAGTTTTATGGGGCCCTGCTCGAGGCCACCGGGGTGGATCTCCCTGGTCATAACGGCCGCCAGGGCCATCCCAAGAGTGCCCTGGGCCGTGACCTCTCCTACAGCACCCATGTGCATTTCAACGGCAACTTGATGGTGGGCCGCGCCTATACCGACATGCTCGACCTCAAGCCCGGCGATCAGTTCCGGATTCAATTGGGCCAGGGGCAGATCCGCCTGGTGCCGTTGGGAACGAAGGCCAGGGGGGCTTGAGCGGTGTCTGCCCAGGAGTATCCGGTTCCCGCAGATGAGCAGCAGCGGCTGCGGGATCTGCAGCGCTACGCCCTGCTGGATACCCCCGCTGATCCCCATCTCGACCGCATCGTGAGGCTGGCTAGTGCGGTGTTGAACATGCCGATTGCGCTGGTGTCGCTGGTGGACCAGGACCGCCAATGGTTTTTGGCCCGCTATGGCCTGGAGGTGGTGGAAACACCGCGGCGTGTGGCGTTCTGCGCCCACACCATTGCCGCCGATCAGATCCTGGTGGTGCCGGATGCCCTGGAGGACCAGCGCTTCCAGGGCAATCCGCTGGTGCTGCAGGATCCAAAGATCCGCTTCTATGCGGGCGCCCCGCTGCGCTCACCCCAGGGGCACAACCTGGGCACCCTGTGTGTGATCGATCGGCGTCCCCGGGAGTTCACGCCCGAGCAGGTGGCCCTGCTCAAGCTGATGGCCGATCTGGTGATGCGGGAGCTGGACCTGCGTCAACGCAGCATGCAATGCCCGGTGACCGGTCTCACCATCCGCAGTGCCTTCTTTCAATTCGGTGAGCAGGAGGTGGTGCGCGCCCGGCGCCAAGGCTCTCCCCTCGGCCTGTTCAATTTCGACATCGACGACTTTCGCCAGATCAACAACCGCTGGGGGCATCAGGCTGGTGACCAGGTGCTGCTCGACGTGTGCCGTGTGGCTCGGGCGCCGTTGCGGCCCGATGATTTGTTTGGCCGGATCGGTGATGAGGAGTTTTCGATCCTGCTGGTGGAGTCCGACCTCAGCCGTGCGCTGCAAGTGGCGGAACAGGTGCGCTCCCAGATCGCCGGCCTGCGGGGCGTGTTCGATCACTCCGATTATCAACCCCGGATCAGCGGGGGGATCACGGGTCTCGCCCCCAGCGACAATGGCTTTGCCGATCTGTTTTATCGGGCCGATCAGGCGCTGTATCTGGCCAAGGGCAACGGTCGCAATCAGATCGCCTCGTTGGTGGCCGGTTGACGGCACACCAACGGAGCGAGAGTGCCTCAATTACTCCACTGGCACCGCCACCGGTTCAGCGCTGGTGGCGCCGGCTTTTTTGGCGATGCTGATGGTGAGCTCACCATCCTCGCAATGGGCCTGGATGGCATGCAGGTCGGCGTCGTCGGGTAGAGAGAAGCTGCGGCTGAAGCTGCCGTAGCTGCGCTCCACACGGTGGAAATGGGGCTTGATGTCTTCGCTTTCGCGCTTGCGTTCCCCCTGGATGGTGAGCATGTCACCGGCGAGCTTTACCGACACATCCTCCTTGCCCATGCCGGGGATGTCGGCAACGAACTGGTAGGTGCCGTCGCTCTCGAAGATGTCGACCCGCGGGCCCCATTCACCCAGGGGCATGGCGTTGCCCAGGCGCAGGCTGGGCCAACTGAAGGCCCTATCCACCATCGCTTCAATGTCGTTGAGCGGTTCCCATTTGATCAGGCTCATGTGTTCACCTCAGTGAGCATGTGCTGGCCTTTTCAAGGTATGGAGCCTGTTGGGGGCCGCCGGGTTGCCCTGCGCATCTGCCGCAGCCCCACGGCGCTACACCAGCGGTGCGGCCCGCATGCGGCTGCGGCGGGCGCTTTCCTCGAGGTCGCAGGGATGGTAGTCGCCACAGATTTGATTGCGCCCGGTGTAGGGCCAGACGGCCATCGGGATCTCCATGTTGGAGAGGGCCTGCTGATCGGCGGGATAGGCACTGAAGTGCATGGCAGTGCCGGTGAGCGCGATCGACTCCACGCTGAAGTGGCGGGGGGCATGGCGGGTGCAGGGGGCGACGGGCCCGAGGCTGGTCATCTCCAGACCATGGGCTTGATCCCAGTAGGCACAGGTTTGGCAGTGCTGGTTGTTCATGGCTCAGGCCGCTGACCCCATCAGCCAAGGGGCGCTGCGCCGGCAGGGGGGCTCTGGCTGCAGATCCGCCTTCAATCGGCGCAGATCCATTCCTGGGCTGCCAACAGGTCGGAGCCGGTGAAGGTCTGGGTCTGGGCCTGGCTGAAGGGCTGGATCAACCGCTGGGCCAGGGGTTGCCAGGGCTGGCTGCTCACCACCGCCAGGCGCTGGGGGCGATGGCGGTAGTCGCGGATCAGGGCCAGGTGCTGACGCAGGGCATTGAGGCCGAGCCAGCCATCAAAGTCACGCAGATCCAACAGCACCCTCGGCCGATCCACCTCACTGAACAGCTGGGCCAGGTCATCGTCGATGCGGCGGTAGACGTCCCGATCGAGCTGGCCGATCAGGCCGATGGTGATCACCTCCCCCTGGCGCTCCAGGTGCACCGTGCCCAAGGCTTCACTGAGCCAGCGGCGGGCGTTGTCCTGTTCCTCCAGGCTGAACAGGTGCACCGGGCAGGGCAGCAGCACAGCCAGGGCGCGCATGCCGTTGCGCACCCAGCCGAGGTTGGTCACCACCGCCAACTTCTCCAGGCCATCCCAATGGCGCAGGCCAAAGTTGGTGTCATCCCACACGGCCTCCAGGCTCAGCCCTTCGAAGCTGGGTTCGAACACCACCATCACCTTGACGTGGTCGAACTCCAGCAAGGCCGCTTCGATGCTGGGAATCACACGCCGCTGCATTTCTTCGCCACTGAGGCGACCACTGCAGCTGAAGCCCAACGTGCCCGAGGGCAGGCTTTCAATCAGCTGAATCATGGCGTCCGGCCCGTGGGTTGGCCGCAACCTATGGAGCCGATCCGGGCGAGGGTTGCGCGGGCAGCTGATTCGAGCCCGTTGTGCGGTGAAGGGCTGCACTGACCACCACAATCAACATCCCGGCGCCCACCAGGGCGGCACTGAGCCGTAGGGCCTGCGATACCGGAATCACGGGAACCATCATTGGCCCACGGCTCAGCTGATGGAGCTGTAGGTAGGGGTATGGCTGCCGATGCAGCGGCGATCACAACGGCCGCAGCCCTGCAGCAGCCCTTCTGCGAAGCTGCTGCCGCCGGCCTGAAACAGCCCTATTGCTTGCACAGTGGCGCCGTTGCGGGGTGGACAGGCCCATGGTGAGCAGCAATGGCAGCTTTCATCTCGAATCACCGGCCTTCCGTGATGGGGAGCTGATTCCGGTGATTCACACCGGCGAAGGGCTCAACCTCTCGCCACCGCTGCGCTGGAGCGGTGCCCCCGGCAGCACCGGCAGCTTTGCCTTGGTGCTGGTGGATCCGGACGCTCCGGCGGGCCCTTGGGTGCACTGGGTTCTGTTCAACATCCCCCCTGAATTACGGGCCTTGCCGGCGGGATTGGCGCGGGCGCCGCAGCTCCCGAATGGGGCGCGCCATGGCAGTTGCTGGGGTGTTGGCCGCTTTGAGCGCATCGGCTACCAAGGCCCCCTGCCGCCGGCGGGCCCCCTGCACCGTTACGTGTTCGAGTTGCTGGCCCTGGATGGACCTTTGGATCTGGAGCCCGGCTGCACGGTGTTTGAGCTGCGCGCCGCGATGGCTGAACACCAGCTGGCGCGGGCTGCGTTGGTAGGGATTTACGCAGGGGCTCGCGTTGCGGGGGGTTGATGTGCTGCACTGTGAAGCAGAGTTCAGCGCTGTTGGGGGGTGCTTGCCCCTCGCAAAATGTTTGGTTTTGCCCCGAATTCCTCTGAGGAGTCCATCTCTTGAGCTCCCGTAAACAGTTGTCGATGGTGTTACCGGAGGAGCTGATCGCCTCCATCAAAGAGCGCGCCCAACAGCAGGGCGTCACCATCACTGCCTATGTGGTGGGGTTGATTCATGCGGATCTGGGCCGAGGCAGCGCCCCCGCACCGACGGAAATGGCGGAGCAGATCCGTGAATTGCAGCAGCGGGTGCAGCAGTTGGAACAGCAGGAATCCACGCCCCCTTGAGGCGCCCTGTCAGGGCAGACGACCTGCCTTGTAGAACTGATGTAGAACAGGACAAACTCCGGTGCCTTCGGTGCCCGATCCACCCCCCGATCGCCAAGCGCCGAACCCCCGGCAGGTTCGGGCAACCCGCATCAGCATCAGCCTGCCGCCTGAGTTGCACGACCAACTGCAGGTCCTGTCCGCTCAGCAGCAGCGCAGCCTCAGCAACCTCTGTGCCCTGCTGCTCACCGAGGCGGTGCAGCGCACCAAAGCCTGATCGTCGATTGCCCGACGCACCGTTGCGGTGCATGGGCCGCAATGCTGCTGGCCTGTCCGCCCATCGTGGTGGGATGGCTTTGCTGAGGGTGACCTTGGGCGGGGACGCCATGCGTGCGATTGAACACTGGGGATGGACCGAGCAGGCCGAGCGCTGGAACGGCCGCCTGGCGATGTTGGGGTTTGTGATCGCCCTGGCCATGGAGTTGCTCACCGGCCAGGGGGTGCTGCATCAGTTGAGCCTGATGCTTCCCCATCGCTGAGGCTCTTCAGGCACCACCCCGGCAGACCTGCTGTACGGCCGCTGCAGCTCCCCTTGGTGGCGGGGTTGGCGTTTCAGGCTGATGGTGGTGCTGATTCAACCGGAGCGACGTCATGGAGCACGACCATTGGGAAATCGGGCTCAGGGGAGAGGCCCTCGATGATCTGTTGACCAGCGAAAAAGCCGGCATGACCCTCTGGTTCATGGCCGGCTATTTGAAGGGGCTCACCGATAGCAGTGCCCTGCACAGTGGGGAACGGCAGATGGTGTTGGAGGCCGACGGTGACCAGGGCTGGCGCTTGCGTTATGCCAAGTCCGAATCGGACGACGCCTGATCCTCCAATTGGTCGCGAGCCAGCTGCGCCAGGGTTTCGTAGTGCTTGTGGAGATGGTCCAGCTTCTGCTCGGCCATCTCCTCGAGATCGAGCAACGTATCGCTGGCCCCTTGGGTGGCTCGGATCAACTCATCGAGCTTGATCTGCAGGGCTTCGGTGTCGTGGTTTTGGGTGTTCTGAATTACGAACACCATCAGGAAGGTGATGATCGTGGTGGCGGTGTTGATCACCAGTTGCCAGGTGTCGCTGAAGCCAAACAGCGGGCCGGTGCACAACCACAGCAGCACCAAAGCCAAGGCTGTGGTGAAGGTGAGTGGCCGGCCGCTGAGGCGCGCCACCGATCGGGCAAACCAGCGGTACCAACCCTGGCGTTGCATCAAGCGATCGCGGGGTAAGGGTGCAGGTTCAGGCAACGGGGTGCTGCGGGGGGTGGTTGGCTGGATCCAAGGCGGATTCGATCAAATAGGCCGCCAGATTGCTCACGGATCGCCCCTCTGCGCTGCTGCGGGCGATCAGGGCTTCGAGAGTGGATTGTGCCACCGTGATGGTGAGCCGTTGACTGGAACGAAATGCGGTCATGGCTTGCAAGCACTGTTGTGATGCAGATCGATTTCTGATCTGGTTCTGATCTGTCGCTGATCTGCAGAGGCTCAGTGGCCGATCCTTTGTGCTGGCGTTGGCTTCAGCCCTTGGCAAGCTGATTCACACACGATCCCGCTTGATGGGACCAACCGCAAGCCTTGTCCCGGAGAGAATCTATAGGTTTTATAGATCAACGATAACTCCGTGGGTTGCGGACTCGTTACCCAGGGCTTCACGCCCGTTCTGGTGTTGTTTTGGGCTGCGTCAGGTGACGGCTGTTTGCTCGTCTCGGTGCAGCGATGGTTGCGGCTTAGGCAGGTTTGCAGCGTGCGCTGGTTGGGCTGCATCTGGTGGGATGGCCGGCGCTCCCGATCCGGCTCTCCCCATGGATGGCGTTCGCCTCGTGGCAGAACCGACGCCCCATCGCCCCATCGGCACCGCATCGGGGCTGCGTTGCCCGCCGCCGCCGACCGCTCGTCTCAGCCTGGTCTTCGTGAGCCCCTGCGCCGATGCGCCCCACCTGGACCCGTGGCCGCCTGCAGGGCCTGATTCGCCAGGGGCTGGGTGACCTGCCGTTGATCGTGGTGTCGAACCGCGAGCCCTGGATCCACACCAGCTGGGATGGCTCGATTCGCGTCGAGCGTCCCGCCAGTGGATTGGTGACCGCCCTGGAGCCCTTTGCCGAAGCCAGCGGTGGCACCTGGATTGCCCATGGCAGTGGCGATGCGGATCGGCGCTGCGTGGATGCGCACGACCGGGTGGCCGTTCCCCCTGACCATCCCCGCTATCAGCTGCGGCGCCTGTGGTTAAGCCAGGCCGAACAGGACGGCTACTACAACAACTTTGCCAATCGTGGCCTGTGGCCCCTATGCCATGTGGCCTTTGTGCCGCCCCTGTTTGAGGCGGCCCATTGGCACACCTACCGGCAGGTGAATGCCCGCTTCGCCGAAGTGGTGCTCGAGGAGGCGGCCGGGGGCCCCGCCCTGGTGTTCCTGCAGGACTATCACCTGGCGCTGGCGGCACAGCTGCTGCGGCGGGCCAATCCCCAGCTCACCCTGGTGCAGTTCTGGCATGTGCCCTGGCCCAACCTCGAGCTGCTGCGCACCTTCCCCTACGCCGAGGAGCTGATCGAGGGCTTGCTGGGCAACGACCTGATCGGGTTCCAGATCCCCGCCCACGCCCGCAATTTCCTCGAGGCGGCGGATCGGTTGGTGGAGGCGCGGGTGGATGCCGATGCCGATCAGGTGCAGCGCCATGGCCATGGCACCCATGTGGCCGCCTATCCGATCAGCATCGATTTCCAGCAGTGGAACCATGACGCCGCCGGCGTGCCCGTGCTGGAGGCCATGCAGCGCTGGCGCCAGCGCCTCGGCCCCCACGACTCCGATCTGCTCGGGGTGGGCATGGAGCGGCTGGATTACACCAAGGGGCTGCCCCAGCGGCTGCGGGCCGTGGAGCAGCTGTTGATCCAGGAGCCGGCGCTGCGGGGCCGCTTCCGCTTTGTGCAGGTGCTGGCCAACTCCCGCAGCCAGATCCGCGAGTACCACGCCCTCCACACCGAGCTGGAGGCGATTACTGCGGGCATCAATGCCCGATGGGGCACTGCCGACTGGCAGCCGCTGCAGCTGCGCATGGAGCGGTGCGACACCCCGGATCTGATGGCCCTGCAGCGGCTGGCGCGCTTCTGCCTGGTGAGTTCCCTGCACGACGGCATGAATCTGGTGGCCAAGGAATTCGTGGCCTCCCGCTCCGATGGCGATGGGGTGCTGATCCTCAGCCGCTTCGCCGGCAGTGCCCTGGAGCTCAACGGCGCCCTGCCGGTGCATCCTTACTGCCTCGAGCAGTTGTCTGCGGCCATGGCCCTGGCCCTGCGGATGCCGGAGCAGGAGCGGCGCCAGCGCATGGAGCAGATGCGTCGACAGGTGACGGAGCACAACGTCTACCGCTGGGGCGGCGAGATCGTCTCCGACATCCTGCAGCTGCAGCTGCTGCATCCGCCTGTGCGGCAACCCGCGCCGAGCAGCCGGGTGGTGGCCCATGTCTGAGCTCAACGTCAACAACGACGGCAGCAGCAACTGGCACTTGGATGCCGTCTTTTACCAGGTGTATGTGCGTGGGTTCAAAGACAGCAGCCGTGATGGCAACGGCGATCTGCGCGGGCTGATCGAGAAGCTCGACTACATCCAGAACCTGGGGGTGAGCTGTCTGTGGCTGATGCCGATCTTTCAGTCGCCCCTACGGGATGACGGCTACGACGTGTCGGATTTTTTGAGCATTGATCCCAGCATCGGCAGCCTGGCGGATTTTCAACAGCTCACTGAGGCGGCCCATCACCGGGATCTGCGCGTGATCACCGATTTGGTGATCAGCCACACCTCGGATCAGCACCACTGGTTTGAGCAGGCGCGCCAGGGGCCCGAATCCCCTTACTTCCACTACTACGTGTGGAGTGACCGCGACGACCGCTACCCCGAGGCCCGGGTGATCTTCAGCGACACGGAACACTCCAACTGGGCTTGGGATCACCACAGCAAGCGCTACTACTGGCACCGCTTCTTCAGCCACCAGCCCGACCTCAACTACGACCATCCGCCGGTGCAGGAGGCGATGCTCGATGTGATGCGCTTCTGGTTGGATCTGGGCATCGATGGTTTCCGCGTGGACGCCGTGCCCTACCTGTTTGAGCGGGAGGGAACCAATTGTGAAAACCTGCCGGAAACCCACGCCTTCTGCCGCCGCATGCGCCAGCTGATCGATGAGGAATATCCGGGTCGCATTTTGCTGGCGGAAGCCAACCAGATGCCCGACGATCTGGTGCCCTACTTCGGCAACGGCGATGGCCATGAATTTCATATGGCGTTCAACTTCCCGTTGATGCCACGGCTGTTTCTGGCCCTGCGCCGCGAGGACAACCGACCCCTGATCGAGTGCATTGAGAGCCTGCCGCCGATTCCGCCGGACTGCCAGTGGGCCACCTTCCTCCGCAACCACGACGAACTCACCCTGGAGATGGTGACCGATCTGGATCGCGAGTTTCTCTATAGCGAATACGCCCGCGATCCACGCATGAAGATCAACCTGGGCATCCGCCGCCGGCTGACGCCGCTGGTGGATCACGACCGGCGTCGGCTGGAGCTGCTGTTCAGCCTGCTGCTGAGCCTGCCGGGGGCGCCGGTGATCTATTACGGCGATGAGATTGGCATGGGTGACAACATCTACCTCGGTGATCGCAATGGGGTGCGCACACCGATGCATTGGTCGGATGACCGCAATGCCGGCTTCTCCGCGGCGGATCCCTCCATGCTCTACCAGCCGGTGATCACCGATCCGCTGGATCACTACCAGGCGGTGAATGTGGAGGCCCAGCTGCGCTCCCCCGCTTCCCTGTTGCACTGGATTCGCCACCAATTGCGCCAGCGCCGCAGCCAGCCGGTGTTCAGCCGGGGCGACATTCGCTTCCTCAAGGTGAGTAACCGCAGCACCGTGGCGTTCACCCGCAGCTATCGCGGCACCACGGCCCTGTTGGTGCACAACCTGGCGGCGATCGTGCGGCCGGTGTATCTGGATCTGGCGGCCCATGTCGGCTGCAGGCCCATTCATTTCAGCGGCAACCACGGCTTCCCGCTGATCGGTGCCGATCCCTACTTCCTCAGCCTGGCGCCCTACGAATCGCTGTGGTTCCTGCTGGAGGCCGCCTGAATGCCCCTGGATGCGTTGATCAGCGCCAGCCTGGCGGCCCCGGCGGTGCTGCTGTATCTGGATTTTGACGGCACGCTGGTGTCGATCCGCCGCGACCCCGGCCGCTGCCAGCTGAGCCCGGCCGTGCTGGCGTCGTTGCAGCAGCTCAGTCGGAGCCCGGGGGCGCCACCGCTGGATCTGGCGGTGATCAGTGGCCGCAGCCTCGGGGATCTTCGCCAGCGGCTGGGGCCGGGGCTGGAGCACCTCAGCCTGGCGGGCAACCATGGCCTGGAGATTGCCAGCGATGGCGGCCTCTGGCGCGATCCCCGCGCCGAGGCCCTGATGCCGCAGCTCGACGTCGTGGCCGAGCGGTTGCGGCAATCGCTGCAGCGTTGGCCCGGGGCCTGGCTGGAGCACAAGGGGCTCAGCCTCAGCCTGCACACGCGCCGCCTGCCGGAGGCGGAGCGTGAACCCCTGGCCCATGAGCTGCTGCCGCTGCTGGAGCAGATCAACGCCGAGGGCCAGTTCCAACTGCGGCGCGGGCGGCTGGTGCTGGAGATCCGTCCGGCGATCCCGCACACCAAGGCCGATGCGGTGCAATGGCTGGAGGCCGCCGCCCAGCGCCGCGGTCTGTGGAACACCACCGCAGGCCAGCCACCGCTGCGCCTCTATGTCGGCGACGACGACACCGATGAAGACGTGTTCCGCCTCTGGCCCGGGGTGGTGGGGGTTCGGGTGGGCCCGGGAGCTCAGCCGAGTGCCGCCAGCCATCGCCTCAGTGGGCCGGCGGGGCTGGCCCAGTGGTTGGCCGCCTTGGCGGAGGCCCGTCACCACATCGGGCAGCCCCAGCCCTGACCGCCCATGCCGCCCCCCATGCCGGTCATACCGCCAGTGCGGCTTTGGCAGGTCTGCAGGTCGGCGTTGGTGCTGGCCTTGTCGATGCAGCGCAGCCGTTGCTCCAGGCGGGCCTGCAGCCGCTGGGTCATCTGCCGCATCAGCAGCCGCTGCTCCTGAAACGACAGCGGTTCCGCCCCGCTGGGCAGGGGTTGGACGGCCAACGCCATGGCGAACAACCAGGGTGCGGCCCGCAGCAGCTTGGTCATCACCGACATCCGTGAAGGGGCTGCTTCCGGCCTAGGCAGCGCCGAACAGGCTGGGCCCCCGCTGCCGCCTGCCCCCGGCCCGTTTGCCGTGGATTCGCTGCAGCGTGTCGAGCGATCCAGCCGTGAACGGCAAAAGACTGGAGGGGATCGCCGTAGCCCGATGGGCGCCGCACCATGGATCTAACGGGGCCTGCGCTGCGGGTGGCTGGCCTCTGGGGGGCCTGGCTGTTGCTGATGCTGTTTCACGTGGAACTGGGGCTGATGCCGCTGTTCCACGGCGCCTCCGTGGAGATCGAGAGCCGCGTGGCCCCCCAGCAGCTGCCGCGCATCTTCCTGGCGATGCTCGTCTACTTCCTGATCCCTGTGCTGGCGCTGTTGCTCGCCATCCACGCCGTGTCGGCTCCCGGGGGTTGGAGTGCCACGGCTCCTTGGCGAGCGGCGCAGTTCTGGCTGAGCGTGGTCTACAGCGTCACCAACCTGGTGCACCTGCTGGCGGATGTGCGCATCCCCGATGCCCGCAGCGATCAGATCCTGCTGATGCTGGTGCTCACCCTGGTGGGCCTGCTGCTCAACCTGGAGACCTGGCAGTGGTGGCAGCCATGAGCCCCTTGGCGGCCCTGCTGCTGGGCAGCGCTGGGATGAGCTTGATCGCCCTGGTGGGGGGGCTCACGGTGCTGTTGCCGCGGCGTTGGTTGCAGGCGCTGTTGTTGCCGTTGGTGGCCCTGGCGGCCGGCTCACTGCTGGGGGGTGCCCTGTTTCACATGCTGCCGGAGGGGTTTGCGGTGCTGAAGCCCCGCCAGGCGGGCGCCTGGATCGCCGCGGGCTTCACGTTGTTTCTGGCCCTGGAGCAGCTGCTGCACTGGCACCACTCCCATCACCAGGGGCTGCGCGGGGCTGCCCCCGGGGCGGAGCCGGTGGCCGCGCTGATCCTGTTGGGGGATGGGCTGCACAACCTCACCTGCGGCCTTGGCGTGGCCAGCACCTATCTGATCCATCCCGCCGCCGGCGTGGCCACCTGGTTGGCGGCCGCCGCCCACGAGATCCCGCAGGAGCTGGGTGATTTCGGCGTGTTGGTGCACAGCGGCTGGCGGCCGCGCCAGGCCCTGCTCTGGAATGGCGTCTCGGCGCTGACGTTTCCGCTGGGGGCGCTGCTGGCTTGGGGCCTGCGGGGCTCCAACCTGTTGGCCCCGCTGGTGCTATTCGCCGCCGGCAACTTCCTCTACATCGCCGCCTCCGATCTGGTGCCGGAGATCAAGGCGCGTTTGGCACCCCAGGAGGCCCTGCTGGGGTTCGCTTGCTTTGCCGCCGGCCTGCTGCTGTTGGCTGGGTTGGCCAGGGATGTTGGCTAGGGATTGCGCGGCTCCGGCCGCGGGCCGGCCTCCCGCTGCTCCTGGCCGGGGACCTTGAGCAGCGGCCGGTGGGGCTGGTTGCCGAAGTGCTGACGGGCCAGGGCCAACAGCTCACCGTCGCTGCAGGCCCGTTCATCCACCGTTTCGGTGTCCAGCCGCTCCAGCCATTGGGGATGGTGGTGCTGCAGATGCCGCATCAGCAGCTGGCGCAGGTCGCTCTGGCCATGGCCATGGCCCAGCAGCAACACCCGATCCGCCTGCCCCACTGCTGTGCACAGCTGCTCCAGGTAGGCGTGATCCAGCGGCGCCCGTTGGCCAGCGATGTCGCGGTCATGGCGGTGGCTGAGCCGTTGGCCGCTGCTCCACAGGCCGTGGGGCTTGAGTTCCGCGGCGTGCACGTCGTCGCCCTCGAGCCACCACAGCCGGGCACCGCCGTGGTCAAGCTGAATCAGCAGCCGCCGGGCCTGGTCACCGCGCTGTTGGGCCTCGGGCGGTTGCGGCTGTTCCGGGCTGATGCCCGCCTGCTGCAGCCAGCGCCGCAGCCGCAGGATGCCCTCCTCGTCGAGAAACGGATGCTGCAGGCCGCTGGCGCCGTGGAGCACCAGCACCTCACCACTGCCGAGCTGGATGCGGAGTCGATGGTCGCCCAACCGCTCCAGGGAGGCGCCGAGGTGCAGCAACAGCGACTCCACGGCCGCCAGGCGCAGGTTGTGCTGGATCGGATGGGCGAACAGGGCCTGCAGCGTGCGTTGGTGCTGCTGTTTCATCGTCGCCACCAGTCCAGAGGGCACAGCTCGAAGCTATGGAGCTCCGTCGGCGCTGAGGTCAGCAAATCCGCGGCAACTGTTCACCGCGCCCCACCTCCAGGGGGCGCAACACCCCCAGCGCATTGCGCAGCTTCACCGGATGCAGGCCGTCGAACAGATCCTGCTGCTGGGTTTGCCGCACCACCCGGCCGATGCGGGCCGCCTCGGGCTGCTGCCGCTGCAGCAGGGCCAGGGCCTGATCGGCCTGGGGTTCCGGACAGATCACCAGCATGCGCCCCTCGTTGGCCATGGTCAGGGGGTCGAGCCCCAACAGCTCGCAGGCGCCCCGCACCGCCGGATGCAGGGGGATCGCCGTTTCCTCCAGCTCGATCACACAGCTGGCATCGCGGGCGATTTCATCGATGGCCCCCGCCAGGCCACCGCGGGTGAGGTCCCGCAGGCAGTGCAGGGCTAGGCCCGCCTGCAACAGCTGCTGCACGCTGGGTTGCAGGGGCGCTAGGTCGCTTTCCAGGTTGGTGCGGACGCCCAGCTCCGGCCGCGCCGCCAGGATCGCCAGGCCATGGCGCCCCAGATCGCCACTCACCAGCACCGCATCGCCGGGCTGCACCGCCGCTGGGCCGATGGCCAGGCTGTGCTCCACCACACCGATGGCGGTGGTGTTCACGAACAGGCCATCGGCGTTGCCGCGCTCCACCACCTTGGTGTCGCCGGTGATCACCGCCACCTCGCAGAGGGCGCAGGCTGCGCGGATGGAGGCGATCACCCGCTCCAGGGTGGCCAGCGGCAGCCCCTCCTCCACGATCAACCCCAGGCTCAGGGCCAGGGGCCGGGCCCCCGCCATGGCCAGGTCGTTGACACTGCCGATCACCGCAAGCCGGCCGATGTCGCCGCCGGGGAAGAACAGGGGCCGCACCACATAGGAATCGGTGCTCAGGGCCAGCCGGCCGGAGGGGGCCTGCAGCAGGGCGGCATCGTGCAGGGCGGTGGGGCCGTTGCTGGCTGGGTTGCTGCCGCCCAGGCCGGGCACCACCAGCGTGCGGATCAGCCATTGGCTCAGGGCACCGCCGCCGCCGTGGGCCAGTTGGATGCAGTCGTGCTCTGGCTGCATCACTCAGCGCGGGTAGCGGTAGTAGGCGGCGCAGGCCCCTTCGCTGGACACCATCGGTGCCCCCAGGGGCCGCTCCGGGGTGCAGGCGGTGCCGAACTGGGGGCATTGGTTGGGCCGCAGCACCCCCTGCAGCACCAGGCCGCTGGGGCAGCGATCGTGCCGCTGCTGGGGTGTGGCGCCTGAGCGGGCGCCTGGTGGTACCACCGCCAGCTGGGCGTAGGGCGCCTGCAGCTGGTAGCCGCCGGCAGGGATGGTGCCCAGACCGCGCCAGGGGGTGTCGATCGGCGTGAACACCCGCTGCAGGTGGGCGCGGGCCAGGGGGTTGCCGGCTGGGGCCACCGCCCGGCGGTAGGCGTTCTGCAGCCGATGGCGACCCTGCTCCAGCTGCCGCACGCACAGCAGGATGCCGCGCAGCAGCTCGACGGCGCTGAACCCGGTGATCACCACCGGCCGGCGATGGCGTTGGGCCAGCTCCGCCAGCCCCTCTTCCCCGAGCACCGTGCAGACGTGGCCCGCCGCCAGCACCCCCTGCACCACACAGCCAGGATCCCCTAGCAGTTGCTCCAGCACCGGCGCCACACGCACATGGGCCACCAGCAGCGTCAGGTTGGTGATCGCCTCCGCCAGGGTCCGCTGCGCCAGCAGGGCGGTGGCCGGTGCCGTGGTTTCAAAGCCCACGGCGAAGAACACCACCGGCCGCTGCGGCTGCCGTCGTGCCAGCTCCAGCACCTCCAGGGGCGCGGTGACCACGCGCACGTCGGCCCCCTGGCTGCGCAGCCCCAGCAGGGTGTGGCCGTCGCTGCCTGGCACCCGCAGCATGTCGCCGTAGGTGCAGAGCAGCAGCCCCGGTTGCCGTGCCAGCTCCAGCGCTTGATCGATGCGGCTACTGGCGGTGACGCACACCGGACAGCCGGGGCCATGGATCAGTGTGACCGCTGCCGGCAGCAGCTGGTCGATGCCATGGCGCAACAGGGCATGGGTCTGGCCGCCGCACACCTCCATCAACCGCCAGGGGCGGCTGCACTGCCGCTCGATGGCCCGCAGCAGCGCCTGGCATTCGCCCTGGCTCATTGCGCCAGCCGCTGATACAGCTCCCACCGCTGCTGTAGCTCCGCCTCTGCCTCCTGGGCCAGGCTCTGGGCCCGTGCCGGATCGCTGCTGTGCAGCTGGCTGAAGCGCTGTTCGGTGGCCATCGCCTCCGCCAAGGGCAGCTGCGGGCGGCGCTGATCCAGCACCAGCGCCGACAACCCCTGGGCACGGCGGCGGGGGTCGTGGCGGTACAGCAGCCAGCGTCCGGAGGCCACCGCCCGCTGCTGCTGCTGCATGCCCAGGCCCATGTCGATGCCATGGGCGATGCAGTGGGAGTAGGCCAGGATCAGCGACGGTCCGGGGTACGACTCCGCCTCCAGGAAGCAGCGCAGGGTGTGCTCATCGCGGGCCCCCATCGCCACGCTGGCCACGTAGACGTGGCCGTAGGTCATCGCCATCAGCCCCAGGTCTTTCTTGGCCGAGGCTTTGCCGCCGCTGGCGAACGGGGTCACCGCCCCCTTGGGGGTGGCCTTGGAGCGCTGGCCCCCGGTGTTCGAATACACCTCGGTGTCGAGCACCAGCACGTTGACGTCGTCCTGGCCCGCCAGCACGTGGTCGAGGCCGCCGAAGCCGATGTCGTAGGCCCAGCCATCGCCGCCCACGATCCAGACGCTGCGCTTCACGAGGTCGTCCGCCAGCTCCAGCAGCTCCCGGGCGGCGGGCGTGTCCTGGGTCGTTAACAACGGCTTCAGCTCCGCCACCCGCAGCCGCTGTTCGTGGATGCCGGGCTCATCCCCCTGCTGGGCCTGCAGCAGGCCATCCAGCAGGGCCGGCGGCAGCTGCTCCGCCATCCCCCGCAGCAGTTGCTCGGCGCGGCGGTGCCGTTGATCCAGGCCGAGGCGAAAGCCCAGGCCGAATTCGGCGTTGGTTTCAAACAGCGGATTGCTCCAGGCCGGGCCGCGGCCGTTGGCATCGGTGCACCAGGGGGTGGTGGGCAGGTTGCCGCCGTAGATCGAGGAGCAGCCGGTGGCGTTGGCGATCAGCAGCCGATCGCCAAACAACTGGCTCAGCACTTTCAGGTAGGGGGTTTCGCCGCAGCCGGCGCAGGCCCCGGGAAACTCAAACAGGGGGCGCTGCAGTTGCTGGTGTTGGATCCGCTGCGGGTTGAGGCGGCTGCGCTCCACCTCCGGCAGCTGCAGAAAGAAGGCCCAGTTCTCATGGCTCTGCTCCCGCAGCGGCCTTTGGGGCGCCATGTTCAGGGCCTTGCGCGCGGGGTCGCTGCGGTCGCGGGCGGGGCACACCTCCACGCACAGGCGGCACCCGGTGCAGTCCTCCGCGGACACCTGGATGGTGAAGTGCTCCCCCGCAAAGCCCCGCTCGCGGGCGGCCGTATGGCGAAAGCCCTGCGGTGCCCCCTGCAGCACCTGCGGCGGCGCCAGCTTGGCGCGGATCACCGCATGGGGACACACCAGCACGCACTTGCCGCACTGCACGCACAGATCCGGTTCCCACACGGGCACCTGTTCGGCCGTGTTGCGCTTCTCCCATTGGCTGGTGGCGGTGGGAAAGCTGCCGTCGCAGGGCAGCGCGCTCACCGGTAGGGCATCGCCGCGGTGCTGCAACTGGGGCAGCAGCAGCTCCCGGCAGGCGGCCGGTGCCTCCGCCAGACCTTCCGGCAGTGGTTGCTCCGCCAATGGCTCCTCGGCGGAGACAACCCAGGGGGGCGGGCCGATGGGCAGCGGCTGCAGGGCCGCCGGTGCCGCCTCCAGGGCCGCCAGGTTGGCCGCCACCACCGCGGGACCCTTGCTGGCGTAGCTGCGTTGGATCGACTGCCGCAAGGCCGCCATCGCCTGATCCATCGGCATCAACCCGCTGACGGCGAAGAAACAGGCCTGCATCACCGTGTTGATCCGCCCCCCGAGGCCATGGGTCTGGGCGATGGCGGCGGCATCCACGCCGAACAACCGCAGCCGTTTGCGGTGGATTTGCTGCCGCACCCGCAGGGGCATGTGCTCCCAGGCGTGCTGCGGCGGCCAGGGGGTGTTGAGCAGCACCACCGCCTCGGGGCAGGCCAGCTCCAGCAGATCCAGGCGCTCCAGCAGGTCCCAGTGGTGGCAGGCGAGCACCTGGGCCTGGCGGATCAGCGAGCTGTTCCGGATCGGTTCCGGGCTGAAGCGCAGGTGGGACATGGTGACCGTGCCCGCCTTGTTGGAGTCGTAGACGAAGCTGCCCTGCCCCTGCAGGCCGGTGGCCTCCCCGACGATCTCGAGGGTGTGTTTGCTGGCGCCCACCGTGCCGTCGGAGCCCCGGCCCACGAACACCGCCCGCAGGGTCTGGGGCGATTCCAACTCCCACGAATCCTCCACCGTCAGGGAGTGGTGGGTGAGGTCGTCATGGATCCCCACGGTGAAGTGGTTGCGCGGTGTGGCCTGGGCGAGGTTGTCGAACACCGCCTTCACCATCGCCGGTGTGAACTCCTTGGAGGCGAGCCCATAGCGGCCGCCGATGACCGCGGGCTTTTGGGGCTGCGGCCAGTGCTCGTGGATGGCTGCGATCACATCCAGCAGCAGCGGTTCCCCCTGGCTGCCAGGCTCCTTGCAGCGATCCAGCACCGCCAGGCGGCGGGTGCTGGCGGGTAGGGCCGCCACCAGGGTCTGGGCCGCCAGGGGCCGGAACAGCCGCACCGTGAGCACCCCCACGGGCTCCCCGGCGGCGATCAGGACATCGGCCGTGAGGCCGGCGGTGCTGGCGCCGCTGCCCATCAACACCAGCACCCGCTCCGCCTGCGGGTGGCCGTGGTAGTCGAACAGGTGGTATTGGCGACCGGTGAGCGCGGCGAACTGATCCATCGCCGCCTGCACCCGTGCGGGCATGGCGTCGGTGTAGGGGTTCACCGCTTCGCGGGCCTGAAAGGCCACATCCGGGTTCTGGCTGGTGCCGCGCAGCATCGGCCGGTCGGGGCTCAGGCCCCGCTGGCGGTGGGCGGCGATCAGCGCTTCCGGTACCAGCGCCTGCAGCACGGCGTCGCTGATCAGCTCGACCCGTTGGATTTCGTGGGAGGTGCGAAAGCCATCCATGGCGTGCAGCAACGGCACCCGCCCCGCCAGGGTGGCCGCCATGGCGATGGCGGCACAGTCGCCCGCCTCCTGCACCGTGGCGGAGCAGAGCAGGCCGCAGCCGGTGCCGCGTGCCGCCATCACATCGCTGTGGTCGCCAAAGATCGACAACGCCGAGGTGGCGAGGGCCCTGGAGGCCACGTGGATCACCGCTGCATTGAGTTCGCCGGCGATCTTGTAAAGGCTGGGCAGCATCAGCAGCAGCCCCTGGGATGCCGTGAACGTGGTGGTGAGGGCCCCCACCTGCAGGGCGCCGTGCACCACCCCGGCGGCCCCGGCCTCGCTCTGCATCTCCACCACTTGGGGTGTCTGCCCCCAGAGGTTGGGGCGCCCTTCGCTGGCCCAGCGGTCGGCCCATTCGCCCATCGGTGTGGCGGGGGTGATCGGGAACAGGGCCACCACCTCACTGAGCCGATAGGCGACCCGCGCCACCGCTTCATTGCCATCGAGCCAGGCGGTTGTGGGGCCGCTGCCGCGTTCGGGTGACGTCATGGCTCCGGCTGCAGCACCGTCAGCGCCACCCCCACATGCACCAACAGCTGATCGCCGATGCGCGCCTCGGGGACACAGGCCAGGCTCACCTGCTGCACCACCCCGCCGAAGTTCACCTCGCCGCTGCGCCAGAGCGGATCTGGATGCCCGTTGCTGCTGATCAACTCACCGGCGACGGCCAGGCACATGGACAACGGGCCCGGGGGCTAGTGCGGTCCTAGGCAGGGCCTCGAGGGCCAGCAGCTGCCCCATCGCCACTGCCGCGTCATTGCAGGGCAAGCGCTGCGACCAGAGCGCTCGGCAGCCCTGCTTCGCCAGGGCCGCCACGCTGAGCTCCAGCAGCACGGCGTTCTGAAAGCACCCCCCCGCCAGCAGCAGCTCCTCGGCGGCCTGGGCGTCGGCCAGCTGCGCGATCGCCCCCGCCAGGGCCCGGTGGATGTCGAGGGCGATGGCGCCGATCCGCTGGCCTTGGGCCCGTTGCGTCAGGCAGTGTTCCAGCAGCGGTTGCCAGTCCCACACCCATGGGGTTGTGGCGTCGGGTCGCAGGGGGAGGGAGGGGCCGGCGGAGCCGTTGGCTTGCCGTTGGCGCTGCTGTTGCGCCAACCCCTCCAATGCCTGGGCCGCCTGGGCCTCATGGCTGCAGCAGGTGGCCAACCCCAGCAGGGCCGCCAGCCCATCTAGCAGCCGGCCCACGCTGGAGCAGGGCGGCGCGTTGAGCCCCGCCGCCAACCCCCGCTGCAGCGTCTCCTGCTCCTGCGCCGGCCAGCTCTCGAGCCAGTGGAGGGGAAGCTGCGGCGGCAGCCGTTGCCGCCAGCCGCTGCCCCAGGCGGCCCAGAGCAACCCCAGCGCGGCGCGCCGCGGTTCGCGCATGGCCAGGTGGCCCCCCGGCAGGGGGAAGGGCCGCAGCGTCGCGATCCGGCTGAACCCGGAGGTGCTCACCCGCAGGGCCTCACCGCCCCAGAGCTGGTTGTCGTCCCCCAGGCCGCTGCCATCCCAGGCCACCCCCAGGGCGGGGCCCGTGCGGCTGTGTTCCGCCAGCACCGCCAACAGGTGGCCGTGGTGGTGCTGCACTGGCAGCAGCGGCAGCTGCCAGTGCCGCTGGAGGGCCGCCGCCCATTGGCTGGAGCTGTAGCCGGGATGGCGGTCGCAGGCCAGGGTCGTGGGATGCAGCTGGTAGCGCTCCAGCCAGGCCAGGGCTGTGTCCTGCAGCCGCTGGGATGCGGCTGCGGTGCTGAGGTCCCCCAGGTCGGGGCTGAGCAGGCGGTGGCCCGGCAGGCGCAGGGCCAGGCCCCCTTTGCTCTGGGCCCCGAGGGCCAGGGCACCGGCTGTTGCTGCTGGTGCCGGTAGGGCCAGGGGGGCCAGACCGCGGCCCAGCCGCAGCACCAGAGGCGCCTGGGCCGCCCAGCGCATCACGCTGTCGTCACTGGGGTTGACGATCGCCAGGCTGTGGCTGAGCACCGCATCGGCCAGCTGGGCCAAGACGGCTCCATCGCGGAGGGGATCCCGGGCGATCGGCTCACCGCTGCGATTGGCGCTGGTGGCCACCAACACCCCACCGCACTGCTCGAGCAGCAGCTGCTGCAGACCACTGGCGGCGCGCATCACCCCCAGCCAGGGGCTAGAGCCCGCCACGGCTGGATCGATGGGGGCTGCGCCGCGACGGTGCAGCAGCAGGATCGGTGCCACCGCGGAGTGCCACAGCTCCTGTTCGGCGGGCTTGGCGTGGCAATGCCGCGCCATCCAGGCGGGGCTCGCCAACAGGGCCAGGGGCTTATCGGGGCGGCTCTTGCGCTCCCGGATCCGCGCCACCGCCTGGTGATCTTGCGGCCGTGCCAGCAGCTGAAAGCCCCCCACCGCCTGCACGGCCACCACGGATCCGCGGTTGAGGGCCGCGGCCGCCACCGCAATCGCCTCAGCGTTGCTGTGCTGCTGGCCGTTCCAGTGCAGCCGTGGCCCGCACTGGGGGCAACTGATGGTTTGGGCATGGAAGCGGCGGTCGGCCGGATCGCCGTATTCCCGCCGGCAGCGGCGGCAGGGGGGAAAGGCGGCCAGGCTGGTGTGGTCGCGCTCAAACGGGAGCTGCAGCAGCAGGCTGTAGCGGGGCCCGCAGTCGGTGCAGCTGATGAACGGGTAGCCGTGGCGGTGGTTGTGGGGATCGGCGAGCTCGGCCAGGCAGGCCCCGCAGATGGCTAGGTCGGGCCCTATTAACGCCCCCTGGGGGGTCTCGCCGGGGCTGGGCCGGATCGCCACGCCCGGGGGGAGATCGGCGCTGGACGAGCGCCACTGCAGGGCATGGCGATCGATGCGGGCCCGGGGCGGTGGGTGCCGCAGCAGCTGCTGGATCAGGTGCTCGAGCTGGGGGCGCGGCCCCTGCAGCTCCATCGCCACGCCATCGGCGCCATTGCTCACCCAGCCCCGCAGCCCCAGCTGCCGCGCCAGCCGCACCACATGGGGGCGAAAGCCCACCCCCTGCACCAACCCCTGCAGCTGCAGCTGGATGCGTTGCTTCGCCGCCCGGCTCAGGGCCATGGGGCCTGCGGTTGATCCAGCCACTGCAGCAGGGCCGCCAGGCCGCTGCCCTGGCGCGCCGACACCTCAAACAGCACCGCCTGGGGGGCAACCGCCCGCAGATGGCTCAGGGCGGCGCTGCGATCGAAGCCCACCGCATCGGCCAGGTCGCTTTTGTTGAGCACCACGGCATCGGCACTGCTGAACAGGGCCGGGTACTTAAGGGGCTTGTCCTCCCCTTCCGTCACCGAGAGCACGGCGATGCGCCGCTGCTCCCCCAGGTCGAAGGCCGCGGGGCACACCAGGTTGCCCACGTTTTCGATCACCAGCAGATCCAGGCCAACGGCATCCAGTTGGCTGAAGGCGCGCGCCACCTGCGCGGCATCCAGATGGCAACGCTCACCGGTGCGGATCTGCACGGCCCGGGCGCCGGCCCCTTGCAACCGTTGGGCATCGCGGTCGGTGGCCAGGTCGCCGACGATCACGCCGATGGGCGGCCGCGGCCATCGCTGTGCCAGCTGCTCCAACAGGCTGGTTTTGCCCGAGCCCGGTGCCGAGAGCAGGTTCACCACCCGCAGGCCGAGGGCCTGAAACTGTTGGCGATTGTGCTGGGCCTGGGCGTCGTTGCGGCTGAGCAGCCCCTGCCGCAGCTCCAGCCGCCGCAGCGGCCGTGGACGTGGTGCGGCCATCGCAACCCTGGGCGGATCGCAGCCGCAGCGCCCGCACATTCAGGCCACCTCCAGGGCCACCAGCTCCAGCTCCCGGCCCTCCAGCAGCGCATGGCTGAGGCCGCCGCAGCGGGGGCAGCAGTGGATCAGATCCACCGGCCTGAAGCGGTGGCCGCAGCGGCGGCATCGGCAGCGGGTGGGCACCAGCTCCAGCTCCAATTGGGTGTGCTGCCAAGCCTGCTGCTGCTGCACCACCGCAAAGGCCAGCCGCAGCGCATCGGCATCCACTCCGCAGCGGTCCCCGAGCCGCAGCTGCAGCCGTTCGATGCGTGTGGCGCCGTGGCGCTGGGCCGCGGCCGTGGCGAGGGCGCAGAGCTCCTGCACCAGGGCCAGCTCATGCATCGGCGCGGCTCCAGCGCTGCAGCAGGGGCAGGGCGGCGCGGCAGGCGGTGGCGGTGGCGGCGGAGAGCTGATTCCCCAGTTGCCCCTGGTGCGCCGGGATCAGCAGCTGCCAGGCGGGGGGGGCGTGTCCATACAGGGCCGCACTCAGGGCCAGCAGCCGCGCGGGGGTCAGCCCGTGGCTGAAGGGGGCGGCCGCGCTCAGCGGCTCCAGCGGTGTGAGCTGCGGTGCCGTCGTGAATGCGGAGGCCCAGGCCGCATCCACGAACAGCACGCGGCTGGCCCGGGCCAACGGCTCCGCCAGCTCCGGCGTGAGCTGGGGCCGGGCCAGCACCATCACCCCCTCTGGGCTGCGGCGCGCCAGGGCCAGGGCGAGGCGGTGGCCGGCGCCGTCGTCGCTGCGCAGCAGGTTGCCGAAGCCGATCACCAGGGCCGTCATGGCCGGCTTAGCTCCTGCAGCAGCGCGCCCTCGGCGCTGAACAGCTGCAGCTGCAGCGGCATCTGCCCGGCCGCGTGGGTGCTGCAGGAGAGGCAGGGGTCGTAACAGCGAATGCCCGCTTCCACGCGGTTGAGCAAGGGCTCACTGAGGTGGCCCCCCTGCAGGTAATGCCGCGCGATCTGGGTGATCGTGCGGTTCATGGCGCTGTTGTTCTGACCGGTGGCAATGATCAGGTTCACCGCCTCGATCAGCCCATCGGCGTCAACGCGGTAGTGGTGCAACAACGTGCCCCGCGGCGCCTCGCTCACCCCCACCGCCTCGCGCCGCTGGAGGCGGCCTGTGGCGCGCACCTGCGCCTCGGTGATCGCCGGATCCTCCAGGAGCCGTTGCATCTGCTCGAGGCAGGCCACGATTTCGATCAACCGCGCCAGGTGGTAGTGGAACGAGGCCGTCACCACACGCCCGCCGCGCTGGCGCAGCTCCAGCAGTTCGCGGTCGGCCCAGGGAGTGCCGATGCGCTCGCAGAGGTTGAGCCGCGCTAGGGGGCCCACCCGGTAGCTGCCGGCCTCGCGCCCCAGCGGGCGGTAATAGGGCGACTTGAGATAGCTCCAGGGCTCCACCGCCTCGGCGATGAACTGGGGGTAGTCGTCTTCCCGCAGGCCCTGGGCCAGGCGGGTGCCATCGCTGGCCATCACGGCGATGCCGGCACAGCTGGGGCCGTCGCTGTGCTCCCACAGGTCATCCCGACCCGTGAGCGCCAGAAACAGCGACGGGAATTGGCCGAACACGTGCTGCTCCTCCCCCAGGTGGCGATCGAGCAGCTGTTTGAACAGCGTCAGCGCCATGGCCGTGATCGCGCACATCTCCGGCAGCTCCGCCAGCAGCCGCTCCCGTTGGGACTGGGCCAGGGGGGAGCGCACCCCTCCGGGCACCACCCAGGCCGGATGGATCTTGCGGCCCCCCAGCGCTTCGATCATGCCCTGCCCGAATTGGCGCAGACGAATGCCGCCGCGGGCCAGGTCCGGGTGGTCGGCGATCAGCCCGAACAGGTTGCGCCGTTCTGGAGCGCAGTCCCACCCCAGCAGGAAATCGGGGCTGCTGAGGTGAAAGAACGACAGTGCATGGGATTGCAGGATCTGCGCCAGGTTGAGTAGCCGCCGCAGCCGCTCCGCCGCCGGTGGGATCGTCACCGCCAGCAGCTTGTCGGCGGTGCGGCTCGCCGCCAGCAGATGGCTCACCGGACAGATCCCGCAGATGCGCGCCGTGATGGCGGCCATCTCCGTGAACGGCCGGCCGACGCAGAAGGCCTCAAAGCCGCGGAATTCCCCCACGTGCAAACGGGCGCTCTGCACCGCGCCGTCGCCATCCAGCTGGATCGAGATCTTGGCGTGACCCTCGATGCGGGTCAGCGGATCAATGGTGAGGGTGGTGCCCATCAGCGCTGTTCCGTGAGGGGGCTAGCCGAAGCGCAGCTGCTCGGGGCCGTGCAGCTGCGGCCGTTCCCCGCGCAGCAGGGGCTCCAGTACCGCTCGGATGCGCTCGGCGGAGGGGGGGCAACCGGGCAGAAACACCTCCACCGGCACCAGCTCATGCACCGGCAGGGCCCGCTCCAGCAGCTCCGGCAGCAGGCCCGGGGCCCGGGGCAGCTGGCCGCTGCCATCGGCCAGTTCGAGGTAGGCGCGCCGCAGCACCGGCTCCGGCCCCCCGAGCGGGTTGCGCAGTCCGGTCACGTTGGCGCTGAGGGCGCAATCGCCGAAGCTCACCAGGGTGGTGGTGTTGGCCCGCACCTGCCGCAGCAGCTCCAGGTTGTCGCTGGTGGCCACGGCCCCCTCCACCAGGGCGATGTCCACATCCAGGGGGTAGTGCTTCACATCGGATGCCACCGGGCTGTAGACGATCTCCGCCAGCTCGGAGAGTTCGAGGAGCCAGAGGTCGAGGTCGAGAAACGACATGTGGCAGCCGGAGCATCCCGCCAGCCACACCGTTGCCAGCCGTTGGCGCCTGCTCATGGCTCCCAGCGGTGAAACAGGGCGCCGGTGGGGCAGATGTCGACGCACTGGCCGCAGTGGGTGCAGGCCTCCACCTCCCCCCAGGGCTGATCCAGCCCAGCGATGATCCGGCAGTGTTCGCCGCGCCAGCCCACATCCCAGACGTGGGCACCCTCCACCTCGTCGCACACCCGCACGCAGCGGGTGCAGAGCACGCAGCGGTTGTGATCGAGGCCGAACAGCGGATGGGAGAGGTCCACCGGCCGCTGCGGGAAGCGGTAGGGCAGGCGGCTGTGGTCCATGCCCACCTGCACCGCCAGGTCCTGCAGTTCGCAGTGGCCATTGGCCACGCATACCGCACACACATGGTTGCCTTCGGTGAATAGCAGCTCCACCACCGTGCGGCGGATCTCCTGCAGCCGGGGGCTGCTGGTGAGCACGTGCATGCCCTCCCAGACGCCGGTGACACAGGCGGCCAGGGGCCGCTGCTGCCCCTCCACCTCCACCAGGCAGAGGCGACAGGCCGCCACCGTCGAGAGGCCGTCGTGCTGGCAGAGGGTGGGGATGGGGATGCCCGCTGATCGCGCCGCCTCCAGCACGCTGCTGCCTGCGGCGATGGCCAGGTCGTGGTCGTTGATGCGCAGGGTGCAGACGCTCATGGCTCACCCACCAGCGCCAGCAGCTCGTGGCGGAAATGGCGCAGGGTGCTGAGCACCGGTTTGGGGGCGTTCTGCCCGAGGCCGCAGAGGCTCGCCTGCTGCACCGTGTGGCAGAGACGCTCCAGCTGGTCGAGGTCGGCGGGGCACCCCTGCCGGGCCAGGAGTTTGCGCAGCAGCTGCTCCAGTTGCACGGTGCCGGAGCGGCAGGGCACGCACTTGCCGCAGGATTCCTCGCGGCAGAAGGCCATGAAGTAGGCGGCCAGATCCACCATGTCGGTGGTGTCGTCGAGCACCACCATGCCGCCCGAGCCCATGATCGTGCCCAGGGCCTGGAGGCTGTCGTAGTCCACCGGGGTGTCGAGCTGGGCGGCCGGTACGCAGCCCCCGGAGGGCCCTCCGGTCTGCACCGCTTTGATCGCTCGGCCGGCCGGTGCCCCGCCCCCCATCGTCTCCACGATCGTGCGCAGCGGGGTGCCCATGGGCACCTCCAGCACGCCGCTGCGTCGCACCTGGCCGGTGAGGGAGAACACCTTGGTGCCCGGCCGGTAGGCGTCGGGCCCCATCTGCAACAGCACCGGCACGTTGGCGAAGGTTTCCACGTTGTTGATCAGCGTCGGCAGGCCGAACACCCCCCGTTCCGCCGGATAGGGGGGGCGAGCGCAGGGGGTGCCACGGCCGCCTTCGATTGAATGAATCAGGGCCGTTTCCTCGCCGCACACGTAGGCGCCCGCCCCCACCCGCAGCTCCAGATGAACGTCGATGTTGCTGCCGTCGATGCCGCTCCCCAGCCAGTGCTGCTGCTCGGCGGCGGCGATGGCGCCGCGCAAACGCGCAATCGCCAGGGGATATTCAGCGCGCACGTAGAGGTAGCCCCGCTGGGCGCCCACGGCGAAGGCCGCGATGGCCATGCCCTCCAGCAGCCGGTGGGGGTCGCCCTCCATCACCGTGCGGTCCATGAAGGCACCCGGGTCACCCTCATCGGCATTGCACACCAGCCGCTTCTCGCCCCCGGGCATGGCCGCCACCGTGGCCCACTTCAGGCCGGTGGGATAGCCGGCGCCGCCGCGGCCCCGCAGGCCGCTGCGCCGCACCGCCTCGATCACAGCCGCCGGATTGTTCTGTTGCAGCACGGCCCGTAGCTGCCGGTAACCGCCGCTGGCCAGGGCCGCCTCCAGGCTCTCCGGATCGATCTGACCGCAGCGCTCCAGCACCAGGCGCCGCTGCAGCCGCAGGAAGGGATCCGCCGCCGGGATCAGCGCGCAGCCGGGGGGCTGCCAGCGCTCTACGGCGTTCTGGGCCAGGGCCTGCTGCAGGCTGTGGGCTAGGGGGGCGGGTTCGGGCGCCTGCAGGCTGAACAGGTGCGGGCCCATGGCCAGCAAGGGGCCGTCGCTGCACGGTCCCAGGCAGCCCACGCCCGTCACCGAGAGCTGCTCGCCCTGGCCATGGGCCACCGCCGCCAGGGCCCGCCTTAGCGCTTCACCACCGCGGCTGCGGCAGCTCGATGCCGTGCAGATCCGCAGTGCGGTGGCGCTCATGGCTGGGGGGCGGCGATGGCCTGCACCGCCTGCAGGGCCCTGGCGGGGCTTTGGTGGTTGAGCACCTGCCCATCCATTACCAGCAACGGGGCACCGCTGCAGCTGCCGATGCAGCGCACCGTGCCCAGCTCCACCCCCATGGCACGCAGGGGTTGCCGTTGCAGGGTGGATCGCAATGCCTCCGCCCCCAGCACATAACAGGCGGTGCCGGTGCACACCAGACAGCTGTGGGGCAAGGGTGGCTGGAGCCGAAATAGGTGGTAGAAGCTCGCGGTGCCGAGCACCTGGCTGTGCGGGAGTTGCAGACGCCGGGCGATCCAGCCCAGCAGCGGTGCACTGAGCCAGCCCTGTTGCCGTTGGGCACAGGCCAGCAGTTCGATCAGCCCGTCGCGCCGCAGGCCGAGGTGTTGCACGGCCGCCTCTAGGGCATCGGGCGGCTCGCCCACTGGGATGGCCGTGCTGCGCGCCATGGCCTCCCCGGCCCGCTGCCTGGACCCTATGGAGCGTCTGCGGCGCCGGCTGATGCTGCGGCGGGGCTGCTGGGGATCTGCTCAGCTTCGATGGCGGCCACCGCCAGGCGGGTGTTGATCACCGCATCGGGGTTGAGGCTGATCGAATCAATGCCTTCGCGCACCAGCAATGCAGCGAACTCGGCGTGGTCGCTGGGGGCCTGGCCGCAGATGCCGATCTTGCGGCCGCAGCGTTGGGCCGTGCGAATCGCCATCTGGATCAGGGTCACCACCGCCGGATGGCGCTCGTCGAACAGATCCGCCACCAGGGCTGAATCGCGGTCGAGACCGAGAGTGAGCTGGGTGAGGTCGTTGGAGCCGATCGAGAAGCCATCAAACCGCTCGGCGAAGGCCTCCGCCGCGATCACGTTGCTGGGCAGCTCGCACATCACGTACACCTGCAGGCCGTCCGCGCCGCGCACCAGGCCGTGGCCGGCCATCTCCGCCAGCACCCGGTCGCCCTCCTCCGGGGTGCGGCAGAACGGCACCATCGGGATCACGTTGGTGAGCCCCATCTGGCGGCGCACCCGTAGCAGGGCCTGGCACTCCAGGCCGAAGGCTGCGCGGAAGCCCGGCGCCGTGTAGCGGGAGGCGCCGCGCCAGCCGATCATCGGGTTCTCCTCCTGTGGCTCGAAGCTGCTACCGCCGAGCAACTTGGCGTATTCGTTGCTCTTGAAATCCGAGAAGCGCAGGATCACTGGCTTGGGGTAGAAGGCGGCAGCGATCCGCCCCATGCCCTGGGCCAACAGGTCGACGTAATAGTCCCCCGGCTGGTCGTAGCCGGCGGTCAGCTGCGCGATCGCCTGGCGCTCGGCGGGGAGCTGCAGCCGTTCGGGTTGCAGCAGCGCCATCGGGTGCACGCGGATGTGGTTGGCGATGATGAACTCCAGACGCGCCAGACCCACTCCATCGCAGGGGATGGCCGCCAGGTTGAACGCCTCCTCCGGGTTGCCGACGTTGATCAGGATGCGCGTGCGGGTGCTGGGCAGGTCGCCCAGGTCGCGCTCTTCGATCGAATAGGGCACCGCTCCGCGGTAGACGCGGCCTTGATCGCCTTCGCAGCAGCTGGCGGTGATCAGCTCACCATCGGCGATGCGTTCGGTGGCATCCCCCACCCCCACGATGGCGGTGATGCCCATCTCCCGGGCAATGATCGCGGCGTGGCAGGTGCGCCCCCCCTGGTTGGTGATCACGCCACTGGCGCGCTTGAGGATCGGCTCCCAGTCGGGGTCGGTGCGTTCGGTGACCAGCAGATCACCCTGCTCAAAGCGCTGGATCTCGTTGGGGTGACGCAGGATGCGGGCGCGGCCGCTGCTCACCGAGGCGCCGATGGCCCGGCCGCTGCAGAGCACCTCCGCCTGGTGGGGTTGCAGGTGCCAGCTGCGCAGCAGCGTGGCGCTGCGGCGGGACTGCACCGTTTCGGGCCTGGCCTGGAGGATGAACAGCTCGCCGCTGTTGCCGTCCTTCGCCCATTCGATGTCCATCGGTGTGGGCTGGCCGCGGCGGCGGCTGTAGTGCGCCTCAATGCGGCAGGCCCAGCGGGCCAGTTGCAGCACCTCCGCCTGGCTGAGGGCGTATCGGCGTTGCTGCGCCTCCGGTACCGGCACGTTCTGGGTGGAGCCGTGCTCCCCGTAGACCATCCGGATCGCCTTGCTGCCGAGCCGTTGGCTCACGATTGGCGCAAACCCCTCCAGCAGGGTGGGTTTGAAGATCAGGTACTCATCGGGGTTCACCGCCCCCTGCACCACGTTTTCCCCCAGGCCATAGGCGGCGGTGAGCAGCACCGCATCGCGGAAGCCGCTTTCGGTGTCGATGCTGAACATCACCCCGGAGCAGGCCAGGTCGGCCCGCACCATGCGCTGCACGCCGATGGAGAGGGCCACCTCAAAGTGATCGAAGCCGTTGATCTGCCGGTAGGAGATGGCCCGGTCGGTGAACAGGGAGGCGAAACAACGGCGGCAGGCGGCCAGCAGCGGACCCTCCCCCTGCACGTTGAGGTAGGTCTCCTGCTGGCCGGCGAAGGAGGCGTCGGGTAGGTCTTCGGCGGTGGCGCTGGAGCGCACGGCCACCGCCGGAGCCCCCAGCTCCCGGTAGGCCCGCAGGATGGCCTCCTGCAGCGGCTGCGGCAGCGGATTGCCGAGCAGCAGGGCCCGGGCGGCGGCACCGGCCGCCTGCAGCTGGCCGATGTCGTGGCCATCGAGCCCATCGAGGATGGTGTGCAGCCGCCGCTGCAGGTCGCCGGCGGTGATGAACTGGCGGTAGGCGTCGGCGGTGGTGGCAAAGCCACCGGGCACTTGGACGCCGTCCTGCGCCAGCTGCTGAATCAGCTCCCCCAGGGAGGCGTTCTTGCCGCCCACCGCGGCGATGTCGCCGATCCCCACCGCCTGCAGGGGCAGCACCAGGGCGCCTGCGTTGAGCGGCGCGGTGTTGCGGGCCGGTGCCGGGGGGATGGAGGGGGCCATGCCTCTGTCTTAGCCATGGCCGCCCTCGGCTTCGGCTAGGGCTGCACTGGGATCGCCGCTGAGATCGGCGGCCAGGAACCCGGCGGTGTCGGGCAGCGCCAGGTGCAGGTGATCCTGCGTGTGGAGATCCACGTGCAGGGTCTGGGCCTGTAGGTCGAGCACATGGCCGCCGTGGGCCTGGTCGTCGCTGAGCAGATGCAGGTGGTAGCCCGGAATGTTGATGGTTCGGGCGAAGCTGGGGGTCCAGAAGCCCACCAAGGTGCCGGTCAGCTGCTGGTAGCTGAATTCCGCCTGATGGCTGGTGGCCGTCACGAGATCGGTGCCCGCAGCCGCTTTGCAGGCCACACGGATCTTGATCGCCTCGAAGCTGCCGTGGATGCGCACGGCGGTGAACACGTTGTCACTGGGGCGCAGCTGATCCAGCCGCTCAGTGAGATCGGCCCAGCTGCGGATGCCCTGGAGCTGATGGGTCTGATCGGCTCGAAAGTGGGTTAACACCCAAAACGGGGCCAGGGCCGTGGCCGGTGCGGCCTGCACGGTGCCATCACTGCGGGCTTGCCAGCACTGGCCATCCAGCAGGATCCCCTCGCCATCGAGGCCATCAAAGGTGCCCAGGCCAAAGTCGCCGTGGCGCAGGATGTCGCCCACGCGCACGCAGCCCTGGTACACCCCCTGCACCAGGGCTCCCGAGGTGGAGACCTGGTAGATCGTGCGGTAGTCGAGATCCAGCGCCTCGGCAATGGCGCTGTTGATCAGGTGGTTGGGGGTGTCCCCGGTTTGGGCACAGCGCTCCTGCAGGGCCCGCCAAACCCCTTCCCCCAGCCGCAGCGACAGCCGGTGGGTTGCCTCGGGATGGGATGCCATCGGTGGAGCCCCGGTCGTGGATGCCGTCCGGATGGACGTTCTGCATCAGCATGGTGCTCAGGGCCACGCGATGCATCGGTCGTGCCCGCCCGTCGATGGCAGGCAGCTGCCGAGTGTGTGGCCCCGATGCACCCTGGGGGAGATGGGCAACGGATCTGCATGACCATGCTGGAGCTGGGGGTGGAGCGTCCAGACCCCATGAAGCTGCTGGAGCAGCAGGAAGCTCAGCGGTTGCCGTGGTTGCTGCCGGTGCGCCATAGCCGTATGGCGGAGAACCCCTTCGCCTTCTTCCGTGGCAACGCCGTGGTGATGGCCTCGGATCTGGCGAGGCGCCCCCATTCGGGGTTGATGGTGCAGCTCTGTGGCGACGCCCACCTGCTCAATTTCGGCTTCTACGGCTCCCCGGAGCGGCAGCTGCTGTTCGACATCAACGACTTCGACGAAACCCATCCGGGCCCCTTCGAATGGGATGTGCAGCGGCTTGCCGCCAGCCTGGTGCTGGCCGCCCGCAGCCTGGGGCTCAGCGACAAGCAACAGGGCAAGATCTGCCGGTGGGGTGTGCGGACCTACGCCGAGGCCATGGCGCAGTTCGCCGCCATGCCGATGCTGCCGATGTGGGTGGCGCGCTTGCCCCTGGAGCGCTTGATCGACCAGCGGGCCAGCGCCAACCTGCGCTGCCATCTCGAGGGGGTCATCACCAGTGCGCTGAGGCGCGACAGCCGCCAGGCGGTGCGCAAGCTGTGCGAGAGCGATGGCAGCGGTGGGCTGCGCTTTCGCCATCAGCCACCGTTGATCTGGCGCTTTGCGCACCTGCCGGAGCACTGGATG
>Ga0310093_1000036_pt1 | contig 30485 bp, 23 predicted proteins | sample LakMicDCLTotalB5_FD_194450 | JGI IMG/M metagenome (GOLD analysis project Ga0310093, IMG submission 194450) | Enriched freshwater cyanobacterial communities from Lake Michigan, Michigan, United States - MI23.DCL.Total.B5 | ecosystem: Environmental > Aquatic > Freshwater > Lake | place: USA...
CCAGGCCCAGCTCCAGGCACCCCTTCAGCAGCCGCTGCAGCAGGTCGTCCTGGTGCCAGGCGCCGCTGCGGGAATGGCCGCCGATCAGGGGCGGCCGGTAGACGCTGACCGGCAGGCCCGCCGCCCCGGCGGCCAGCACCAACCGCTCACTGACCCACTTGGTTTGGGAGTAGCCCAGGTGGATGCCCCGCCAGTCCGCCAGATCCTCGCTTTCCAGGATCAGGCGGTTGCGATAGGCCCGGGCCTCAAACACTGCCACGCTCGAAATGAATTGCACGGCCAGGGGGCCATCCAGGCTGGCGAGCCGCAACACCGCGCGGGTGCCGCCCACATTGGCAGGCGCCAGTTGGCCGTAGCCCGCCATCTGGCTCAGTTGGGCGCCGTTATGGAGAATTCCGCCCAGGCCCTTGGCCAGGGCCGCAAAGGCCTGGTCCTCCAAGCCGAACTGGGGCTGGGCTAGGTCGCCTGGCACCACGTCGAGCCGTTGCTCCCACCCCTCTTGCCAAAGCCCGTAGCGCTCCAGGTTGGTGCGGATCCGATCCACACCCACCACCGCCGATGGGCAACGCACCAGGGCCCGCACCCGCAGCTCGGGCCAGCGCTGCAGCTGGCCGGCCAGCAGGTAGGCCCCGAGAAACCCAGTGCTGCCGGTGAGCAGGATCGCCTCGCCCGGAGGACCCAGGGATCCGAGGGGGAGCGGCTGGCGATCCGGACAGCGCCAATCGGGATCCAGCCGGGCCAACGCGCCCAGGTCCAGGCCCGATTGGGAGGGGGGTTCGCCCTCCGGTTGCAACTCGGCGAGCAGCAGCTCGGCCAGGCTCTCCAAACTGGGGTCACCGCTGAGGGACTCGAAGTCGACCTTGAGGCCCAGGTCGGCCTGGAGCCCGGCGGCGAATTCCACGGCCATCAGCGAATCGAGGCCCAGGTGGAAGAGGGATTCACCCGGATCGATCGTTTGCCCGTCGGCCAGGCCCATCACCTGGCCGAGCCGCCCCTCCAGTAGCCGGGTGATCAGGGCCATCGCCTCGCCCGGGGCCGCCGCCGCCAGGCGGGTGAGCAGGCCCTCCCGGGCCGCCGCTGCTTGGGCCGCTGCCGTGGTCGTGGTCCCGCCGGTGCCGTCCTGGAGCAGGGGAGCCAGCACAGGTCGTTGGCGGGGGGTGGCCTGGTCCCACAGGCGCGGCCAATCGTTATGGAGCACGGCGACCACGCCGCCTTGACCCCGCTCCAGCAGCAAGTCCAGGGCCTGAAACGCCCCCGCTGCCGGCAGGAGTCCCACGCCCAAGCCCTCCAGGCGCCTGGTCTTGCCCGCTGCCATGCCGGCCCCCTCCCAGGGACCCCATTGGATCGCCAGCCGCAGGGGCTTGGCATCGTGGGCGTCCCCATCGGCGGCACCTAGGCGGCAGAGGGCATCCAGGCCTCCGTTGGCGGCCCCGTAGGCGGCCTGGCCGGGCGATCCCAGCAGGGAGGCCAGCGATGAGAAGGCGATCGAAAAGTCAAGGCCATCGCAAGCCTGTCCTGCTGAGGGCGTCGCTTGGGCCGCGTTCGCTTCAGCAGCCATGCCTTCGGCGGTCTTCCCTTCAGCCGTCTTCCATTCGGCAGTCTTCCCTTCGAAAGGTTTCTCCTGCGAAGCCTTCGCCTCAGCAATGGCGGCCTCCACCAGCTGCCAACCGGCCAGCTTGGGGGCCAGCGCGGCCGCCAGCCGCCCCGGCGTCAGGCCGCCGACCAGGCCGTCCTCAAGGACACCAGCGGCATGGAACAGGCCCCGCAACGGCTGTTCCGGGGGCAGGGCCCTGATTGCATCCGCCAGGACTGCGGTGGCTGCGGGGTCCGGGCCGGCCGCCAGGTCGAGGGGCACCAGCAGGAAGCGCACGCCCCGGGCCTCCAGCTCGTCGAGCCGGTGCCTGACCTCAGGCGAGGGGGACCCCGCCGAGCGGCTGACGAGCAGCAGGGAGGTGGCCCCCCGCTGGGCCAACCAGTCGATCAGGCGCAGACCAATGCCGCCCAGGGCGCCCGTAATGAGATAGGTGGCCTGGGGAGCAATCGCCAGGGGTGCGGGCCGCTCGGCCTGGCGCACGACAACCTTGCCCCGGTGCCGGGCCTGGGCCAGGAGCCGGAAGGCATCCGGCACCGATGCGATGGGAAAAACCTCGATGGGGATGGGCTGGAAGGTGCCCTGCTGGAGTTCAGCTAAAACGTTGATGAGCAGCTGGCGCACCAGCTGGGGTTCGGCGGCGGCCACCTCCAGCAGGTCGAAGGGCAGGTAGGCCGCATCGGGTCTGCGCTCCTGGGCCTGGGCCCGGCTCCAGATGTCAATCTTGCCGAGCTCGACGAAGCGACCGCCTGGAGCTAGGGCCTGGAAGCTGGCCTCGACCCAGTCCCCCTTGAGGCTGTTGAGCACCACATCGACGCCCTTGCCGCCGGTATGGGAGCGCACCTGCTCGGCAAAGGCCAGGCTGCGGGAGTCGAAAACGGCCTCCACGCCCTGGTCCAGCAGGCCCTGTTGTTTGGGCCCACTGGCGGTGGCCAGGATGCGGGCGCCGCAGCGGCGGGCCACCTGCAGGGCCGCCTGGCCGACGCCGCCGGCGCCGGCATGGATTAACACTGTTTCCCCCGGTTGGAGCCGGGCCAGGTGCACCAGCCCGTAGAGGGCCGTGAGGAACACCGTGCTGAGGCTGGCGCCGATGTCGCCATCCATCCCAGCCGGCAGCGGGATGCAGAGCTCGGCGCGGCAGGTGACATGGCTGGCCAAGCTGCCCACGGCCAGGGCTGCTATGACCCGCTGGCCGACCAGGGACGCGTCCACGCCTGGGCCAACCGCCACCACCCGGCCCACGGCTTCGCCACCAAAGGGCACCTGGGCCCCCTCGGCCAGGCCTAGCTCTTCGCCGTAGGCCGCCAACAGGCCCAGGGCATTGAGCACATCACGGAAATTCAGGCCGGTGGCCTCCACGGCCAGCTCGAGCTCGCCATTCACCAGGGTGGTTGGCGCTAGGGGCTGGCGCACCAGGGCTTCGAGGCGGCCGGGGTCCTTACTGGTGATGCGGAACCGTTCGGGCGCCAGCCGTTGCAGCCTGTGCCCATGGGCTTGGCCCGAACGCCAGAGCAGGCTCGCTTCGGTGCTTGCCTGGGCCCAGAGCTGGTCCCAGTCCCTGGCCTGGGGCTGGTGCTGGGGGTCGGCGGGGAGCTGCAATTGGGTCCAGGCCAGCTGGGGGGTTTCCAGGGCGGCCGTTTGGGCAAAGCCCGCGAGCACTCCGGCCCAGGCGCCGTCTCCCTCCAGCACGAGCCACAGGGGCCGGGGCCGCCTGGAGCCTGGGGCCCCTGAACCACCCGGCTGCTCGGGACGTGCGTTGCTGGAGTTCCCCGGGGCCTGGAGCTGCTGCACAAGGGCCAGCAGCTGGGTGGCCAAGGCCAGGGGCTCGGCTCTGTTTGGATCTGGCCAGACCAGCACCGGCCCGCTGCCGGCGGGCAGGGGCTCGCCAAAGGGAACCCGCAAGGGCGGCTGGCCCTGGGCCCTTGCCCAGGCTTCAAAAGCCAGGGCCTGGTGCTGGCCGGCGCCGATCAACAGGGGCCACTCTTGCAACGGCAGAGTGTTGCTTAGGGGTGAAGGCGCCTCCGGGACTTCAACGGCTGGGGCCGGATTCCAGCCCAGCGGTTCCCAGTGGCTCTGGATCAGCCAGCGGGCCGGATCGAGCGCTGGCTCCGGGGGGGCCAGCTGGGCTGCGGGGAACATCCAGTCCACCGCCTGGCGCGGCAGGCGGCGCAGGCGGAAGCCGCGAATCCAGCCCAGCAGTTCCCCGTCTGCATGCCAGATCAGGTCGGCCCGCACCTGGGCGGGCTCGGGGTTGGCTTGCAGCCGCACCTCGCAGCTCAATCGCTCGGGCCATTCCCCTGGCGCCAGGGCGAGGGCCTCCAGGCCCACGGGCAGGAACAGCTGGCCGCCGGCGGCCTCCGGATCCAGGCTGGCGGCCACCAGTTGGAAGCAGCTGTCCAGCAGGCCTTCGGCGCCACCACCGGCGGGACGCACCAGTTCAGCCCAGGCCCGGCCGCCTTGGCATTGCACCTGATGGAGGCCCTGAAAGCGGGGGCCATAGGTCAGGCCACAGCGGGCTAGGGCTGCGTAGAAGCCTGCTGTATCGAGGGTTTCAGCGTTGTTGGCTGCCACCCCTGGGGCGAAGGGGGCGCCCGTTGGCGCCAGTCCGGCCTGGCCCGGGGGCATCGGGCCCGGGGGCTCCGCCAGCTCCAATCGGCCATGGCTGGTCCAGCCGGCGGCCGGATTGGCGGGATTGAGGCTGTGGAAAGCCAGGGTTCCCTCTTCCAGCACCAGTTGCAGCTGCCGGGGGCCTGCGCCCAGCCGCAGGGGACGCTCCAGGCTGAGGGCACCAAAGTTCAGGGCTAGCCCCTCCTGGGCCGCCACCTGGGCCGCCAACAGCAGGAACCCGGCCGCCGGGAAGACGGGCTGGTCGCGGATGGCGTGGTCGGCCAGGTCGGCCTGCTGGCTGGGGTCCAGGGTCACTTGGTAGTGGACGCGGCCGGGCGGCAGGTCCAGCCGCTTGGGACTGCGATCGACCGCCGCGACTGGGGCCAGGGGGCCGCCGACGGCATCGGCGCCCTGGGGCGATGGCCCTTGGCTTAGGGCCGCAGGCTCCGCTGCCCCGGTCCCTGGCTGGTCCTGATCAAAGCTGGCTAGGCCCAGGTGGTCGAGCCAGCGGTGGGCTCCTTGGAGCGGGCCCCTGCCCGCTGGCCACCAATGGCGTTGGCGCTCGAAGGGATAGCCCGGTAGGGCCACCCGCGCCTGGGCAAAGGGGGCATGGAAGGAGTTCCAATCAATCGCCAGACCGCGCAGATGCAGCTGGGCCAGGCTGCCCAGGATCACGCCCCAATCGTCCTGACCGGGCAGCAGGGAGGGCAGGAACAAGGGCTCCTGGCCTGGGGCTGGCTGGCCCTGGCCGGCACCCGGGGCCAGGGTCTGCTTCGCCAGGGTGATCAGGCTGGGCCTGGGGCCCAGGTCGACAAACAGGCGGGCCCCCTGGGCCTGAAGGGTTTCCACCCCTTGGGCGAACCGCACCGGGCGTAGCACCTGTTCACACCAATAGGCCGGATCGGCGATCTCGGCCCCGGCAAGCTCACCGCTGAGGCTGCTGACCAGGGCCCGGGCCGGTGGAGACAGGCTCAGTTGGGACAGCAGCTGGGCAAAGGTGTCCAGCATGGGGGCCATGGCCGGGCTGTGGAAGCCATGGGACACCGGCAGGCGGGCCGTGGCAACACCAGAGTGCTGGGCCCGCTCCACCAAGGCCCCGATGGCGCCGTCGGGACCCGACACCACCGTGTTGCGCGGAGCGTTTAGGGCCGCCACGCTCAGGCTGGAATCGGTGGAAATCAGGGCTTGAACCTGATCGAAGGGGGCGAGCAGGGCCACCATGCCCCCGTCGGCCGGAAGGGCTTGCATCAGCTGGCCCCGGGCCGTGATTAGGCGAATCCCATCGGCCAGGTCGAACACCCCGGCCAGATGGGCGGCCAAGACTTCGCCGGCGCTATGGCCCAGCAGCAGGTCCGGCTGCACCCCCCAGCTGGCCCAGAGCTGGCTGAGGGCGTAGCCCACCACAAACAGGGCTGGTTGGGCGATGGCGGTTTGCTGCAGGGCCTGGGCCGCCTGCTGCTCCTCGCCAGGTTCTGGACGCAGCACCCGCTTTAGGGCCAGCTCCAGGCTGGGGTCCGCCAGGGCTGCGGCCCGATCGAAGGCCTCCCGGAACACTGGATGGCGGCCATAGAGCTCTAGGGCCATGGCCCGCTCCTGGGATCCCTGGCCGCTGATCAGGAAGGCCACCGTGCCCGGCCTGCGGCCGGCCACGGCCATCAGGGGGGATGGGGGTGCTTTCGGCGCCGCGGTGTTTGCCGTCGCTGGGGCCTTGCCTCCGGCAAAGTCCTCCAGTTGGCGTTCCAGATCCGCCCGATCGCTGACCAGGCAGACCAGCCGTTGCTGGAAGGCGGTGCGGTGTTGGTTGGCGCTGGCGCAGAGATCGGCGAGGGCCAGGGTCGGCTGGTGGCGCAGCAGCTCCAGGTAGCGGCGAGCCGTGGCCCCGAGGGCTGCGCTCGTGCGGGCCGACAGGGTTAATAACTGGAGGGGAAGGGGCGGACTGCCTGGGGACGGTGACTGCGCCGGGGGCGCCTCGGCCAGCACCGCATGGGCATTGGTGCCGCCAAAGCCAAAGGAACTCACCCCCACCACCGCCGGCTGGTCCGGGGCTGGGAAGGGTTCCAGGGCGGTTTGCACTTGGAGTTTCAGCCCGGCGAAATCAATGGCCGGATTGGGCGTGCGGAAGTGCAGGCTGGCCGGGATCTGGCGGTGTTGGATGCACAGGGCTGCCTTGATCAACCCGGTGATCCCGGCGGCGGTTTCGCCATGGCCCAGGTTCGTTTTCACCGAACCCACCCGGCAGGGCTGGTTGTTTGGGCGACCTTCGCCCAGGACGGTGCCCAGGGCCCGCAGTTCGATCGGATCCCCCTGGCGGGTGCCCGTGCCGTGGGCTTCGACGTACTGGGTGGCGGCCGGGTTGAGTCCGGAGCGGGCAAAGGCCTGGCGCACGCAGGCCATTTGGGCCTTGAGGTTGGGGGCGGCCATGCCATTGCTGCGGCCGTCGGAATTGACGGCCGTGCCATGGATCAGGGCCACGATCGGATCGCCGCAGCGACGGGCTTCCGAGAGGGTTTTCAGCAGCACCACCCCCGCCCCTTCCGAGCGCACGTAGCCATCGGCGCTGGCGTCAAAACTTTTGCAACGACCATCGGGCGCCAGCAGCCCGGCCTTGCAGAAGCTCATCTGGATGCCCGGATGGATCAGGGCCTGCACCCCGCCGGCCAGGGCCGCCGAGGTTTCGCCGCGCCAGAGGCTTTCGCAGGCCAGATGCACCGCCACTAGCGAGGAGGAGCAGGCCGTGTCGACCGTGAAGCTGGGGCCCTTCAGGTCGAGGAAATAGGAGATCCGGTTGGCGGCGATGCAGCCCGTATTGCCCGGCAGCACGAACGGCTCGTTATCCGGGGTGGCGTAGTTCTCGCTGGAGGCCCAGAGCAGGGAGCTGTAATCGAGGCTGGAGATGCCCATAAACACCCCTACCGGCTGGCCGCGCAGGCTCTCCAGCGGTTGGCCCCCATGCTCCAGGGCGCGCCAGGCCACCTCCAGCAGCAGGCGCTGTTGGGGATCCATGCAAAGGGCTTCCCGCGGCGAGATGCCGAAGAAGGCCGCATCAAACTGGTCGATGTCCTCAATGAAGCCGCCGCGCCTCACGTGCTGGCTGAGGGGCTTGAGCGGATCGGCATCGAAATGCTGGCCCAGGTCCCAACGGCTGGCGGGAATGTCCGTAATCCCATCGCGACCTTCGCGAAGCAAGTCCCAAAAGTCCTGGGGCGATCCAATGCCACCGGGAAGCCGACAACCAATCCCCACGATCGCGATGGGTTCGGGGCTGGGGACTGTCGGCGAAGTGGTCAATGAAGGGGCGATCGGCGGAGGCAACGCAGGGGCTTGGGGACTGTCTTCAGGTGGATTGAGGAAGCTGCAACTCCTTGCTGGGCCAAGCTTTTGGCGCTTCCAAGGCTTGATGAGCCTACCGAACTGCCATCAGCGTCCCAGGAGTAGGCGCCCCAGCGATGGGGGATCGGAAACTAGAAGATGCTGTTGGTAAAGACGGCGCCAGTCGCCATAGCTTTTGGGCTGGTCTAGCCAGGCGGCCACCAGGGTCGCTAGCTGTGCGGGGCGGTCAATCGAGCGCTCTAGGCCGCGCCTGCGGAAATAGCGGCGGGCCAACCATTCCTGGGGCATGGTCGTCCCAAAGGTGTTGAACACCAGCGGGCAGCCCAGCAGCAAGGCTTCGGTGGCCGTGCGGGCCCCTGGCCGGGCCACCATGGCCCAGGCCCTGCGATAAAGGGCCACCATCTGTTCGGGCCCTTGGAAGCCGAGGGCCTGCACGGCTAGCTCCGGGTGAGCCGCCGCCCAGACCTGTACCTGCTCCAACGCTGCCGGGCGCCGTCCCGTCAGGGCCACCACCGCCAAACGGCCCGCAAAGGGGCGCAGGGCCTCCAGCAGTCGGCAATGGTTATTGGCCCCATTGGCTCCGGCCCCCAAGACCAAGAGCGGTAGGTCCTGGTTTTTGGAGGGATCGTCCCCACCATCGCTGGTACCGGCAGGGGCTTCGGGACCAGATCCCGGCCGCTGGCTTGCGGGTGCCGGGTGGTGGTAGGCGGGATAGAGCAGGGGACCTAGCAGGGCGATGCGCTCGGCGGGGTAGCGCCGCCGCCGCAGTTCAGCGGCAACCTCGGGGGTTTGGACCCAGATGGCATCGGCGCTGGAGCTGATCCAGTTGCGGCTGAAGCCAAAGCCGCCAGCGAGTTCGGTGCAGCAGGTGAGGCATCGCAGCTGGCGGCCTAAAACGCGCTTGGCGAACGCAAAGTGGCCCCGGTTGGTGTGGGGATGGGTGGAAATGATCAGATCGGGTTTGAACTGGCGCAGCAGGTTGGCCACGTAGCGGCGGCCGAACAGGAGGGTGCCGGGTTTGATCAGGTCCTCAAACTCCATCAGGCACCAGTAGGCCTGATGGATCCAGGGGGCGTACTTCTGGATCCAGTTATAGAAAGCAACTCCCCCCCGGTAGGGGCCACTGGCGTTCTCAAGCACCTGCTCGATGTCCACCGTCCCGCCCGGATCCCACTGGCGCAGCCAGTCCCGCAGGGCCTCGGCGGCGGCGTCGTGGGCGGTGCCACCACTGGAGGTCAAGATCAGAACCCGCATGGGGCCATGCTCCCATTGGAGCCAAGCTCGAAGGCCCGCCCTCAGGGGAGCCTGGGGCTTCGACGATCAAGGGCGGCCGCGCCTCGGCCATCCCAGGCCAGGCGGCTGAACCGCCTGGCTGACCAGGGCCAGCACCAGCACCCAGCCCAGGCCCCCGAGGGCCACGGCCATGGGCCGCCCTGGCCCCGTGCCCAGGGCATCCGTAAGCCAGTTGGGCCAATGGGGCCAGGCCAGGGCGGGCCGCAGCAGCGTGTCCACCACCAGGGCGCTGCCACTGAAGGCCGCCAGCCGGGCTAGCCATTCCAGGGAATAGCGCACCGATAAAAGCCGCGGCAGCTCGGCCACGGGCACCAGCTGCTGCCAGTGGCTCTGCACGATCGCCAAACAAACCGGCAAGGCCAGGGTGAAGCAGCCCAGCCCTGCGTACCAAAGGGGAATCAGGCCTTCAAACACCACCAGGCCCGCCCCCATCAGGGCCAGGCTTTGGATCACCAGCAAGCTGGCCAAGGCCCGCCCCCAGAGCATGGGGGGGAGGGCCAGCCAGAGCCGCAGTCCCAGGCCATAGGCCAGGCCGCCCACCACCAGGGCGCCGCCGAGGCGGCCATTCCCAAGGGCCGTGATCACCCAGGCCGGGAAAAGCACTTCGGTAGCTCCATACACAAAGGCCATCGCCGTTCCAAGCAGGGCCAGGCGCCGTAGGGACCGGTCGCGCCAAAGGGCGGCCAGATCGCGGCCAAAGCGGATTGGCGCCTGGGCCCAGGACCTTTCGGCCCGGGCCGGTGCATGGCGGCTTGGCACCGAGGCCGGGTCCAGGGCTGCCTGGGGCCAGGGGGCCAGAAGCACGCAGGCCAGGGCCAGGCCAAAACTGAGGCCATCGAGCACCAGAACGCCCCGCAGGCCTGCGATCCCCACAAGCCAGGCCCCCAGAAACGGTGCCGCGATCAACACCAATCCGTCGCTGCTGGCAAACAGGCCATTGGCCTGCTGGCGCGCCGCTCCAACGGGCACCAGCAGGGGGATCAGGCTGGCGAAACAGAGCACCAGGCTGGCCTCTGCCGCCGCCGCCAGCCCCTGCAGGGGCAGCAGGGCCCCCAGGCTGAGGGGCCCCCCGTCCGGGCCCACTGCCAGCAGCAAACCCGCCAGCGTCAAGGTGCCTAGGGCCCCCAGGCCGTTGGCTACCACCATCACCCGTCGCCGCCGCCAGTGCGGCAGACGGGGGCCGACTAGCGGTAGGGCCAGGATTTTGGCCAGCTGCACCACGATCGCTACGGCGGCGAAATCGAGCAGGTGCTGCTGGAGCTGAAACACCCATAGCCCCACCCCATAGAGGCTCACCTGGGTGCCGAGGTTGGACACCAGCTGCCCACCCCAGAGCCACCAGAACACCTCTCCCGCCCGAGTCGGGGGCTTTTCGGGGTGGCGAGGAGAGGCCTCGGATGGGTCCCCGTCGGCGGAGCCAGCCTGGGGCGGGGTGCCGTGGGGGGCGACCATGGGATAGGCCTTACGGTCCAGCCGTCCTAGCCCTTGATCTGACGCCCGTGACCCTGCGGCTCACCAACTCCCTCACCCGCCGCACTTCACCGTTTGAGCCGCTGCAAGCCGGCCAGGTGTCGATGTATTGCTGTGGGGTCACGGTCTACGACCTCTGCCACCTGGGCCACGCCCGCAGTTACATCGCCTGGGACGTGCTGCGCCGCTACTTGCTCTGGAGTGGCTACCAGGTGACGTTCGTGCAGAACTACACCGACATCGACGACAAGATCCTCAAACGGGCTGCCGAGGAAGGCAGCTCCATGGAGGTGGTGAGTGAGCGCAACATTGACGCCTTTGTGGCCGATATGGCCGCCCTCAACATCCTGCCGGCCGATCGCATGCCCCGGGCCACCCAGAGCCTCGATGCGATCCGCGACCTGATTGGCGAATTGCAAGCCAAGGGGGCGGCCTATGGCGCCGATGGCGATGTCTATTTCGCCGTGATGAAACACGCCGGCTACGGCAAACTCTCGGGCCGCGATCTCTCGGAGCAACAGCAGAACGCCGATGGTCGGGTCTCCGGCCTTGAGGAAGCCCGCAAGCTCCATCCCTTTGATTTTGCGCTCTGGAAAGGGGCCAAACCGGGCGAGCCCAGTTTCCCCTCCCCCTGGGGGCCTGGCCGCCCGGGTTGGCATATCGAATGCTCGGCCATGGTGCGCCAGGAACTGGGAGACACGATTGATATCCATCTCGGCGGCGCCGATCTGATTTTCCCCCACCACGAAAACGAAATCGCCCAGTCGGAGGCGGCCACGGGCAAGCCCCTAGCCCGCTGGTGGCTGCACAACGGCATGGTCAATGTGGGCGGCGAAAAGATGTCCAAATCCCTGGGCAACTTCACCACAATTCGGGCCCTGCTGGAGAGCGGTGTTTCGGCGATGACCCTGCGCCTCTTCGTGCTCCAGGCCCACTATCGCAAGCCGCTCGATTTTACGACGGAGGCTCTGGCTGCCGCTGCCACGGGCTGGAAGGGCCTCAACGCTGCCTTGCAATTAGCCGCGCAACTGGCGACAGGAGCCGCAGGTGATGGGCTCGACGGCCCGTCGAATTCCCTGGCGGAGGCGCGCCTGCGCTTCGCCGCTGCCATGGACGACGACCTCAACACCTCCGCGGCCCTGGCCGCCCTGTTCGAGTTGGCCAAACCCCTGCGATCCCTGGCCAACCGCAGCGAGCGGGGCGATGCCGAGGCCGCCAGCGAAGCCAAAGCGTTGCAAGCCGAGGCCAAGCTGTTGCTGGAGCTGGCCGGCGTTCTCGGCCTCAAACCAGAAGCCGAATCAGGCCCTGAGGTTGGCGCAACTGGCCCGAACGCAGCCGAGATTGGGGCCCAGATTGCAGCCCGCCAGGCGGCCAAGGCAGCCAAAAACTATGGCGAAGCCGATCGAATCCGCGCCAGCCTGTTGGATCAAGGAATTGAATTGATCGACAAACCCGGAGGCCTCACGGAGTGGCTGCGGAGCTGATCGGTTGAGCGGCGAGCACCGCTTGACAACGTGCTCGGATCACCCAGTGCCCTAAGCCCACATCAACACCAGGCCTAAAGCACCGGTCCCTCTGGGGGTGATTTAGTCCAAGTCGGGTTTAACGGCCGGGGCCTGTTGGCCCTCCATCATCTTCTCGATCTTGCGGATGCGCACCAAGGTGGTACTCCACACCTCTTTCTGAAACCCCGGCGCACACTGCTCCACCATCGCTTCCAGCGGTTCGCCCCGCTCAAAAGCTTCCCAAAGCTGGCTCTCCAGCTTGGCCCGCTCGATGAAATTCCAGCGCTGCAGCAGCCCTTGCAGGTTGGTCAGGAACGGGCTCATGGGGGCAGCACCAACCGTTGGCTGGCAGTTTGCCCCAGTTAAGCCTCTCCCTGGGCATCGGCCATCCACTGCTTAGTGCTGGGCGTCCGCCCGCAGCCCTGGGGCCTGGGCTGCGGGCCCGGTGGGAGACTGGCCGCCACCGTTGCCGATCCGCCTGTGAAAGCCCTCAGCGTGCTGGGATCCACGGGCTCGATCGGCACCCAGACCCTGGAGATCGTCGAGGACTTTCCCGATCGCTTCCGCGTGGTGGCCCTCACCGCCGGCCGCAACCTCGACTTGCTGATGGACCAAATCCAGCGCCATCGCCCCGAGGTGGTGGCCCTGGCCGACGGCGAGCTGGTGGCGACCCTGCGGGAGCGGCTGCTGGCCCTCGATCTGCAGGACCGACCAGCCCCCTTCCCTGAATTACTGGGCGGCTCCGACGGCCTCTGCGCTGCCGCCGCCTGGCCCACGGCGGATCTGGTCGTCACCGGCATCGTCGGCTGCGCCGGCCTGCTGCCCACCCTGGCGGCGATCCGGGCCGGCAAGGACTTGGCCCTGGCCAACAAGGAAACCCTGATTGCCGCCGGACCGGTGGTGCTGCCGGAGCTGGCGCGCTCCGGTTCCCGCTTGCTGCCTGCCGATTCCGAGCACTCCGCCATCTTCCAGTGCCTGCAGGGCACCCCCTGGGCCGACACGGCCCGGCTCTCCACCGGAATCCCCACCCCCGGCCTGCGCCGCATCCAGCTCACCGCCTCCGGGGGCGCCTTCCGCGATTGGGATGCCGCCGATTTGGTCAAGGCCACCGTGGCCGATGCCACCAGCCATCCCAACTGGAGCATGGGCCGCAAGATCACCGTGGATAGCGCCAGCCTGATGAACAAGGGCCTGGAGGTGATCGAGGCCCACTACCTGTTTGGCCTCGATTACGACGAGATCGAAATCATCATCCACCCCCAGTCGATCATCCATTCGATGGTGGAACTGGTCGATTCCTCGGTGCTGGCCCAGCTGGGCTGGCCTGACATGAAACTGCCGATCCTGTACTGCCTCAGCTGGCCCGAGCGGTTGGAAACCCCCTGGCGCCGCCTGGATCTCACCGAGGTGGGCCAGCTCAGCTTCCGCCAGCCAGATCCGGCCAAATACCCCTGCATGCAGCTGGCCTACGCGGCGGGCCGGGCCGGCGGCACCATGCCTGCGGCCATGAATGCCGCCAACGAAGAAGCCGTGGCTCTTTTCCTGGATGAACAGATCGCGTTTGTGGACATTCCCAGGCTGATTGAACGGGTTTGTGATCGCCACCAGGTTGACCTCAAGGCCGACCCCGCCCTGGCCGATGTGCTGGCCACGGATGCCTGGGCCCGCCAGGCAGTGCGCGAAGCTGCCTCCGGATCGGGCGCCCGACCTGTGGTGGCGGCGGTCGGTTGACTTGCCGTGTTGAACGGCGCGCTTGCCCTGCCTGATCGAACTCCCCGATCGTGATAGCCCACCACCTGCTGCTCTGCGCCACCCCCACAAACAACCTCTGCTGCCCGGAAGACCCCGCTGTGGGGCTGGCCAGCTGGGAGCGGCTCAAGGTCCTGGTGCGAGAGCTGGGCCTCGAGACCCCTGGCCGCCCCGGGGGCATCGTGCTGCGCACCAAGGCCGACTGCCTGCGCATCTGCCGGGAGGGACCGATCCTGTTGATCTGGCCTGAGGGCATCGTTTACGGCGGCGTGACGCCAGAGCGCATCGAGCGGATCGTGAAGGAGCATGTGGTCGGCGGCCAGCCGATCGAGGCCTGGATTGTGCAGCGACACCCGTTCGCGGGCCTGCCAGCGCAACCCTGACGCCAACAGCTCAGTGCTCCCTGCACCGTTCAGTCCCTGCGCCGGGCTAGGGGGGGCTTGCGGGCCATGGCCCCGCTAATCCGCTCCTCCCACCAGCCGGGCCAACCAGGCCAGCACCAGCCGATCGCTCCAGCTGGCCCTGCCTGGATCCCCCTGGCCATGGAAACCGTTGTGGCCGCCACCAGGGGTGATCAGCACGGCTGAGTTTTTATGAATGGGCGCCCAGGATGTCTTGGCATGGGCCAAGGCGGCTCCAAGGGCCTCGGTGCCACCCGCGGGTACCCAGGGGTCATCGCTCGCCTGCAGCCAGAGGCTGGGCGGCAGGCCAGGCCCCAGGCCCGGGCCACCATGGAGCAGCCGTGCCAGGGGACTGGCCTCGGCGTAGTAGGCGTCCACCGAGGGGTACCCCCAGCGGGGCGCTGTGATCTGGGCATCGAAGCTGCGGATCGATGGCGCCGGCCCGCAGGGGAGCGCATGCAAGCCATCAGGGGCATCGCCTTGAACCTGCTGATGCAGCCGCCGGAGCAACCAGCGTTGGTAGAGCCGGTTGCGGGGCTGGTCAATCTGGGCCGAGCAGGCCACCAGATCCAGGGGGCTACTGACGCAGGCCAGCCCATCGAGGCGGGGCAAGCCACCGGGGCTTGGGGATGGCGAGCCCAGGGGATCCTCGGCCAGGCAGCCATTCAGCAACACGGTTCCGCCCAGGGAGAGGCCCATCGCCAGCAGGGGGCGCCCTGCGGCCAGCTGGCGCGCCTGGGCGAGCAAGGGCAGGAGGTCGCGATTGCACTGGGCGGCGTAGGAGCCCCGAGCGAAGGGTCGGCTAGGGCCGGCGCCTCGCAGGTTGGGCCGCAGCACGGCAAAGCCGTGCCGCTGCAGGAGCTGCCCCAGGCGCCGCACCCCGGGGGCCTGGCTCGACCCCCCCAGACCGTGGAGCACCAACACCAGGCCCCGGGCTTGGCCCAGATCAGCCCCCGCCCCTTGGGGTTGGTTCAAGGGCCGATGGGAGCGGGTTTCAAGGGGTTGATGGGCTCGCTGATCAACCTGCTGATCAAGGGGGCGATCCAGGAATGACAACAGCTGGTCGCCTTGCCCCACCTCCGTCAACACAGGCTCGCCTGGATCGGGCCAGGGGGCACCTGCCCGCAGGGTGTCGCGCAGGGTCTGCAGGTCGGCGCCCCACCAGGGAAAGCGCGCCCGAAACGGGGGCAGACCCAGCTCGGCGGCCAGGGACGACTTCAAGGCAAGACGATCGCTTGGGCTTGGCAGCTTGCCAGCAAGCCCGCCCGTTTGGCCCACCCGGGTAGCCCCTAGCCGTGAGGGGACGAACGCCCTGGGCCAGTCCTGCGAAGTGGATCCCTGCCCAATCAAAAAGGCGGTGCCCCTTGAAAGAGGTACCGCCCATTCACCGATCAACAGCTGATTAACAGGCCTGGGCTTCGGGCACTCAGCGGCCCGAAGCCCAGGGCCTCAAACCGCCGCCAGGGCCTTTTTGCCCACGCCCAGGCCGCGCAGCTCGGTGATCAGGCCATTGAGCACAGCCTTGGCATCGCCGAAGACCATGGCGGTCTGGGGCAGCTCGAACAGGCCGTTCTTGATGCCGGCGTAGCCAGCACCCAGGCCCCGCTTCACCACATACACCGAGCGGGCCTGGTCCACCTCGAGCACGGGCATGCCGAACAGGGGGCTGCTGGGGTCGTTCTTGGCCTGGGGATTCACCACGTCATTGGCCCCGAGCACGATCACCACATCGGTGCGCGGAAACTCGGGGTTGATCACGTCCATCTCCACCAGCTGGTCGTAGGGCACATCGGCTTCGGCCAGCAGCACGTTCATGTGGCCGGGCATGCGGCCGGCCACCGGGTGGATCGCGTAGCTCACCTCCACGCCATGGCCTTCAAGCAGGCGGGCCAGTTCCCGCAGGCTGTGCTGGGCCTGGGCCACGGCCAGGCCGTAGCCGGGCACAAACACCACCCGCTCGGCCTGCTCCAGGGCCATGGCGCATTCCTCGGCGCTGCAGCTGGTGATGCGGCCGTAAGACTCCGCCTCTTTCTTCTCGCCGGTGCCGGCGCCAGCGCTGGCACCAAGGGCCCCCCCAAACAGCACCGAGGTGAGCGAGCGGTTCATGGCCGTGCACATCACCTGGGTGAGGATCAGGCCGGCGGCGCCCACCATGGCGCCCGCCACGATCAGCAGGGCACTGCCCACCACAAAGCCGGCGGCGGCGGCGGCCACGCCGGAATAGGAGTTGAGCAGGGAAATCACCACCGGCATGTCGGCCCCGCCGATCGGCAGGGTCAGGCCGATGCCCAGCAACAGGGCCAGGAGCGTGAGGGGGGCCAGACCCCAGGGCTGCCCCTGCACCACCACCACGCAGCAGGCCAGGCAGGCCACGGCCAGGGTGATGTTGACGGCGTGGCGGGCCTGGCGCTGGGTCCAGGCCGGCGTATCGAGCCATTCCTGCAACTTGGCCATGGCCACAAGCGAACCGCTGAAGGTGATCGATCCCACCAGCACGGAGGCCAGCACCGATACGGTCGCCAGCAGGCCCATGGGGCCCGGCAGGCCCACGGCGCCGAGGGCCACCAGCAGGGAGGCCATGCCACCACAGCCGTTGAACAGGGCCACGGTTTCGGGCATGGCGGTCATGGGCACCCGCAGGGCCAGCACCACCCCAATGCCGCCACCGACGGCCAGGCCGCCCAGCATCCAGGGCCACCCGGCAAGCCCCTGGCTCACCAGCAGGCCCACCACCGCCAGGCCAATGGCCAGGGCGGCGAGGCCGTTGGCCATGCGGGCGGTGCGCAATTTGGCCAATCCGCGCAGGCCGAGGGCCAGCAGCAGGACGGCGCTGAGATCAAGCAGTAACTGGTTCAAGCGGCACCTCCGCGGCGGCGGAACATGGCGAGCATGCGGTCGGTGACCAGGAAGCCACCGATCACGTTGAAGAGGGCAAAGCCCAGGGCCACAGCCCCAAGCGCTTGCAAGGGCGGTGAGGGGGCCTGGCCGATCAGGGCCAGGGCGGCCAACAGGGTGATGCCGCTGATGGCGTTCGCCCCAGACATCAGCGGTGTGTGCAGGGTGGGGGGCACCTTGCCGATCAGCTCAAAGCCAAGGAGGCTGCCGAGCAGCAACACCCAGAGGGCCTCGTTGAGGGAAAAGTCACTCATGCCGCCACCTCCTGGGCCACGGGGCTGAGGTCGGCGCGCCGGCACTGGCCCTGGTGGGTAATCAGGCAGGGATCAATCAAGGGATCCTCCGGATCGAGCTGGGCCAGGCCGCCTTGCTTGAGCACGTACTCGAGCAGGGCCGCCAGGTTGCGGGAGTAAAGGGAGCTGGCATGGAAGGGCACCGACGCCGGCAGGTTGCCGGCGCCAATCACGCGCACGCCATCCACCACGGTTTCCTGGTCTGGCTGGCTGGCGGCGCAGTTGCCGCCCTGGGCCACGGCCAGGTCCATCACCACGGCACCGGGCCGCAGCAGGCCGAGCATGTCGCGGGTGATCAGCAGGGGGGCGGGCCGGCCAGGCACCAGGGCCGTGGTGATCACCACATCGGCCTCGGCCAGGTGGGGGGCCAGCAGCTGGCGCTGGGCCTCCAGGAACACGACCCCGGCCTCCTTGGCATAGCCGCCCGCTTCGCCCGGGCTTTGCTCCATCACCGGCGGTTCAATGAAGCGGGCGCCGAGGGATTCCACCTGTTCCCGGGCGGCCGGCCGCACATCGCTCACCTTGACCAGGGCTCCGAGCCTGCGGGCCGTGGCCACCGCCTGCAGGCCCGCCACGCCGGCCCCAAGCACCACCACCTTGGCTGGCTGCACCGTGCCGGCGGCAGTCATCAGCATGGGAACGAACCGATCCAGGGCCGCTGCGGCCTGGAGGGCGGCCTTGTAGCCGGCGATGTTGGCCTGGGACGAGAGGGCATCCATGGCCTGGGCCCGGCTGATGCGGGGCAGCAGCTCCAGGGCGATGGCCGAGAGCTTGCGCTCCAGCAGGGTGCCGATCAGGTCCCGGTTGGCAAAGGGATCGAGCAGGCCCATCACCAGGGCTCCTGGCTGAAGCTGGGCCAGGCCCGGCATAGCTCCGGCCTGCGGGGCCTGGACGGCCAGGAGCACATCGGCCCCGGCCCAGCGATCGGAAGCCTCGGCAGCGGTGCCATCGAAGAGCGCGGCCCCGGCGTCGCCATAGGCGCCATCCGGGTAACCGGCGGCCTGGCCGGCCCCCTGCTCCACCTGCACGCTGCAACCCAGGCCGACCAGCCGTTTCACCGTTTCCGGTGTGGCCGCCACCCGCGTTTCCCCGGCCCGCCTTTCGCGGGCAATTAAGACAGTTGTCAAACCAAGCTCTCCTTGAGCTGTCCATTCAGTGATCGTCACTGGCTCCTGACAAGACAAGCGATCTGGCTCAATTGTTCGCAGACCAGCACAATTGCCGCTCCTGGCCCTTGCCCTGTTGCCCGGAGTTCGGGACCTGGCTAGGCCATGGTCTGTCCTATGCGTCCCTTTCCCCATGGCGATCACGGCGGTCGAATGCCCCGATGGCGTCTGCCACAGTCACCACGGCGGCCATGCGGTGGAGCGCGAAGTGCTGCGCGACAACCTGCACGCCCACGGCTCCGACTGGTGCGAGCGCCTGGCTGAACGGGTCTATGAAATTTCTGTTGATAGCTTTTGCCAAACGGTGATGCCCAACCTGCAGCAGCAGGGCTGGCAGCGCCGTCACCTTGACTGGGAGTTCAAGCTCAACGAGGAACCGGCCGAGGTGGAGCGCACCGTCGTGGACGGGGCCATCAATGCGATGGAAAGCTTCCTGCGCAGCACCGAAGTGCAACGCCTGTTCGTCAAGGAACTGGTGCAGGGCACCCTGGCCGAAGCCGACCAGAACAGCCTGCGGGGCAAGGCTGTGCGCCACCTGATTGAGCAGGAGCTGATCAGCCACCTCACCAGCCAACGCCAGGCCCTGGTTGAGCGCATGGCCGCCGTGCTGATCGAAACCTCAGGTGCTCCCCAGGAGTTGGCCCGCCAGGTGGCGAGCGAAGGGGTTGATGAGGTGCAGCATCTTCTGGTTAACCACGCCGAAGCGATCGGTTGAATGGCCCAGGGCGCCGAAGCTTTTCCCAGAGTTGCTTCGGCGCCTATGGATGAAGCCCACCACGGAACAAGGAGTTGGCGATAAAGGCTGGTTTTGAGTGGTGATTCAGCTTGCTCGTGCATGGTCAAGCTGGTGGTCCTACCCAACGGCACAGGGCAACCCTTGTTAGGGATTATGGGCTGGTTTTGATGTCAATCGAAGTGCTGAAAGATCGCTTCTAGTGTATTGAGATTTCCCTACCCAGGCGCGAGGCTGGGTTGTTGTTTGGCTTAGGACTGGGGCGTCTCTTTGATTGACGCCAGCAGCCCTTTAGAAATAGGGCAGCAATTCCTGATCGAGGCAGCGGGCCTGTTGCCAGCGGCCCTGTAAGCGCAACAGGCGGGTGCGCAGGATGATCGGATCGATGTCGCATTCCTGGTCCCAGGCCAGCTCAAAACGCTGCCGCCAATGGTCCACCGCTAGGGAGAAGGGGAAGCTGGGATCCATGGGCCGGCAGGGCAATGCCCTGATGCAGGCTGATCCACCGAAAGTAGGGACGCTGGCGCCGATGGGAATGGGCCGAAACACCCATTGAGTTCAGCGATCTGGCCCTTGATTGGCGGCGCCGATGGCGCACCTGGGGCCGGCGACACAATGGCGCCATGGCAGCTCCGTCCTTCACCCTGGCGTCCGGGCCCGTTCCGGGGGCCATGCCCCCCCGGCCGCGCCAGTGGCAGAGCCAGCTGATCCAGTTGCTGCGCCGTCGCCTGGAGCGCCAGGACCCTGGCGGCCAGGACGTGCTGATCCATGCCGGCCCGGGCGCCGGCAAAACCCTGGGTGCCCTCTTGGGCTATCAGGCCCTCGCGGCTGATGGGCGCCTGCAGCGGTTTGTGGTGTTCACCCATCGCAGCTCGATTGCCAGCCAATGGCGCCAGGCCGCCGGCCGCTTGGGCTTGGAGCTGCGCGACTGGGACCCGGGGACGCCATTAGCCCCCGCAGGCGAGGGCCCAGGCCATTGGCAAGGCCTCCTACTCACGTACCAGGCGGCCAGCCGCAACCAGGCGGTTCTTCAGGAGCAACTCGGTGGCGCCGGGCTGGGGGCCTGGCTCGCGATTGCCGATGAGGTGCACCACCTGGGCCTTGATCCGGAGGAACCGGAAGCCAGCGCCTGGGGCCAAACCTTCAGCAGCCTCACGGCCGGGGCCAACCTGCGGCTGGGCCTCACCGGTACCCCCTTTCGGGCCGACAACCTCAGTTTTTGCTCCGCCCGCCGCATCGAAGTGGAAGAGGCCGGCGAACGGGTCGAGCTGATCGCCCCTGATCTCAGCGTGGAACCGCGCCAGCTGATCGCCGCCGGCGATGTGCGCCCCCTGGAATTCCGTTTTCAAGATGGCTGGATCGACCACGGCCGCCAGGAGGGCACCAATCCCGAGCTAGAGCGCTCACCCCTCTCCGCTGAACTCCGCGAGAGTTGGCGGGCCCGCAACCTGCGGCGGGCGATCCGCCTGGGCGATGGCAGCAGCATCGCCCTGCGGGTGTTGCTCAATGCCCGCAAACGCTTGGAGATGGTGCGGCGCCACCATCCCGGCGCCGGCGGCATCGTGATTGCCCGCGACATCGCCCACGCCAGGCGTCTTAGCCATCTGTTGGTTGAGGAGGGGGACCAGGTGCTGCTCGTCCATTCCCAGGACCCGGAGGCGGCCAGCCGCCTGGCCGAGTTCCAGAACGGCGGGGCCGACTGGCTGGTGAGTATCGACATGGCCTCGGAAGGCTTCGATGCGCCGCGGCTGCGGGTGGTGGCCTACCTGACCACGGTGGTGACCCGCAGCCGCTTCGTGCAGGCGATCACCCGGGCGGTGCGCATGGATGGGGAGCGCAGCCAGTTGGAATCGGTGCCCCGCCATCCGTCCTATGTGTTCGCTCCGGCCGATCCGCTGCTGATGCAGTACGCCCGCAGCTGGTCGATCAGTGAGCCCTATCTGCTGCGCAGCAGGCCTGGGGTGGCCGAAACGGCCGACCCCCAGGGCTGGGGCCGGGCGCCGGCGCTGCCCCTGGAGGCCATGGCCGAGGGGGCCGGTGAGCTGATTCGGCTGCGCGGACCCCAACTGCCGAACTTTCTGCTGCATCCGTGATTACAGTTTGAATTCTGAAAAAATGCGAACTTCTGCGAACTCGCCTCCCTGGTCTGGCCCTGCGTCGACCAGCGTGGCCCCTAACGGAGCTGAATCATGCACGGTTCGATCCAGCGGCGCCTCTCGGTGGCGATGAACTGGTCAGTAGCACGTATTGCCAACCTGGACGCCCGCGAGCGCTACGAGGACAGCTTTGCCCTCACCCAGGAGTTTCGCGAGTGGATCCTGTGCATTGATGACCAGCCGGAGCTGCTGGCCGAATCCGTCTTGATGGTTCCGGTGGCTTTGCCAGGGACCCCACTGGCCGATCGCCCGAGCGGCGATGGTGTGGGCGACTGGCTTGGCCGGGAGCCCGACGGACGGATCGAAATCTAAAGCATTTTTTCCGATTTGCAGCGCCCCGGCGCCAAAATCGCTGAACTCGCTAGCCGCCCTGCTTCAGATTTGGGCGCTCCTCCCTTCGCACAGGGTCTTGGCCTCGGAGTCCAGGCCCGGGGGCCTAGAGTTAATGCGAAGTGAGTCCGCCTAAGCCCATGGTCTCTGCCGCTGCTCCCCAGGTCGCCCCGGAAAACCTGGTCATCGTCGGTTCCGGGCCCGCTGGCTATACCGCCGCTATTTATGCCGCCCGGGCCAACCTCAGCCCCCTGCTGATCACGGGTTTCCAGGCGGGCGGCATCGCTGGGGGCCAGTTGATGACCACCACCGATGTGGAGAATTTCCCCGGTTTCCCCGATGGGATCCTGGGCCCCGATCTGATGGACCGGATGCGGGCCCAGGCCGTGCGCTGGGGCACGCGCCTGATCGAGGCTGACGCCGATGCGATCGACCTGGGCCAGCGTCCCTATCGCCTCACGGTGGAGGGCCAGGTGATCGAAACCCAGGCCCTGATCTTGGCCACAGGCGCCAGTGCCAACCGCCTCGGCCTGCCCCATGAACAGGATTTTTGGAGCCGGGGCATCAGTGCCTGCGCCATTTGCGATGGCGCTACCCCCCAGTTCCGCAACGCCGAACTAGCCGTAGTTGGCGGCGGCGATTCAGCCTGTGAGGAGGCGGTCTATCTCACCAAATACGGCAGCCAGGTCCATCTGATCGTGCGCCGCGATGCCCTGCGGGCCAGCAGGGCCATGGCCGATCGGGTGCTGGCCAACCCCGCCATCAGCGTGCATTGGAACCAGGATCTGGTCGATGTCGCCGGTGGCGACTGGCTCGAAACGATCCAGCTGCGCGACACGACCAGTGGCCAGGAGCAAACCTTGGCCGTGAAAGGCCTCTTCTATGCGATCGGCCACACCCCCAATACGGGCCTGGTGGCCGGCCAGATCGAGCTCGATAGCCAGGGCTACCTGCAGGTGCGCTCCGGCCGGCCCGAAACCAGTGTCGAGGGGGTATTTGCTGCCGGTGACGTAGCCGACGCCGAATGGCGCCAGGGGATCACCGCCGCCGGCAGTGGCTGCCAGGCGGCCCTGGCGGCGGAACGTTGGCTCACCCACCACGATCTGGCGGTCACGGTCAGCCACGACCCGGTCGATCCAGCCCCGGCCGGAGAGCCCGAGCGCACGGCGATCAGCGATGAGGCCAACTACGACCCCTCGGCCCTGTGGCAGAAGGGCGGCTATGCCCTGCGCAAGCTGTATCACGACTGCGATAAGCCCCTACTTGTGGTTTATTCGTCGCCCAGCTGCGGCCCTTGCCATGTGCTCAAGCCCCAGCTCAAGCGGGTGCTTGCCGACTTCGCCGGCGCCGCCCAGGGGGTGGAGATTGATATTGAGACCGACCAGGCCATCGCTGAACAGGCCGGAGTGACGGGCACCCCCACCGTGCAGCTGTTCTTCCGCAAGGAGCTCAAGCAGCAGTTCAAGGGCGTGAAACAGCGCAGCGAATTCAAGGCTGCGATTGAGGCCCTGCTCTAGGGCTAGACCAATGACCTCCCTCCCAAGCCCTTGGGGAGGGGGTATGGCTCCTGGGTTTAAGCGTTACACGGATTAACTCTGGGCTTAATGCCCCTCGGGCGCTGTTTTTTCTGCCTTAAAGCAATTGGGCCAAGCAGCCAAGCCAGCCCTCCTAGGGCCAGCCTGCTTGCTAAGGCCGCCAGCTCAACGGCGGCGGGGACCGCCGGGCCTGTTGCCGCCAGGACGGGGACCGGTGGCGCCGGCATTGCGCTCCCGGTAGGTGATGCGGCCGCGGGTCAGGTCATAGGGGCTGATTTCCACCAGCACCTTGTCGCCCGCCAGCAGCTTGATGCGGAATTTGGTCAGTTTCCCCGCCGCCCGGCAGAGGCACTGGTGACCGGCCGGCTGCTCGAGCGTCACCAGGTAAAACCCGTTGCCCTGCTCCTTCTCGATTACGCCGGATGTCTCGATCATGCGGTGCCGCCAGGTACGTTTCGAACTGCACCAACCACCTTAGGTGGCGCCAATCCCGCTCAGGGGGGAGAAACCCATCCGCGCGCCTCGGTTTTGGCGCCTAGGGTCACGCCACCATCCCAAGTGCCGGCCTGGCCCTTCCATCGATGATCCTGCCTCCGCTGTCGATGGACCTGGGTCTGTTACTGATCTGCATCGGCGCTGTCAACCTCTGGAAGGCCCGCCAGGCTTCCTGATAACCCAGATCCCCTGGAGCCCCTGACCACCCTGTTGTTCCACAAGCCCTACGGGGTGCTCAGCCAGTTCACCCCCGAGGCGGGGAGTCGCTGGGGCTGCCTGGCCGACCACATCTCGGTTCCTGAGATCTACGCAGCCGGCCGCCTGGATGCCGATAGCGAAGGCCTGCTGGTGTTGACGGACAACGGCCGGCTGCAGCACCGGCTCACCGATCCGGCCTGGGGACACTGGCGCCGTTATTGGGTTCAGGTGGAAAGAATTCCCACCCCGGCAGCGCTTGCGGACTTGCGCCAGGGGCTCCTGATCCAGGGCAAGCCAACCTTGCCTGCGCGAGCCCGCACGCTGGAGCTGGCAGAGCTGGAGGCGGCGGCCATCGCTGAACGGCAGCCGCCGATCCGCCACCGCCTGCAGGTGCCTACCGCCTGGCTGGAGATTGAGCTCCGCGAGGGGCGTAACCGCCAGGTGCGCCGCATGACGGCGGCCGTAGGCCTGCCCACCCTGCGGCTGATCCGCGTTGCGATGGATCTGATGGATGGCGGCGCCCCCCTCAGCCTCGATGGCTTGGCCGCCGGGCAATGGCGCCTGGCAGAGGGGGCCGAGGCGCAACGGCTGGAGGCCCTGCTGGTCCCAGCCGCCAGCACCCGCAGTGGGGCAAGCAGTGGCAGCCCGGAGTCAAGCAGTGGTGGGCGGCCAGTGCCTCAGGGTCGTCAGGCGAATCGTCCCTCCAACTCGCCAGGTCGGGGCGGCCGCGCCGGCGGCGGGAAATCGGGTCGGGCCGGTGGCGGTGGATAGGGGGGCTTGGCCATAGGGTCCCGTACGGATCAGGCGTCTACGCAGGGTTCTGTCATCGACCCATTCCATGGGTTTCCCTTTTCTTTGCAGTCACCAGACAACAACTAAAGCGCCCGCATGGGCTTCTTCGAGGCCAAGCCTGCGGTTAAAAATTGTAGTGAAACTCGGATATACAGGCCCTTAGAAAGAGGCTGCAGTTAACCAACTATTCAAACCAGGCCCCTGCCCAGTAGGAGGTCTCGGGCGCCATTAATCAGTTGCATGGTGTCGTGTAGGCCACCCCGATCTGGATGGTGCTCGCCGGCGGCCAGCTTCCAGGCCCGGGTCACTTCGGCTTCTCCCAGCCGGCCGGAGAGGGGGAGGTGCAACCGTTGCCGGGCCACAATCGCTTCCAGGTCTGGATCCTTGCCCAGGGGGCCGCGATCGGCAGCGCTCAGGCCGGTGCCCTTTTTCTTGCGGCCTTTGGCACCCGGCTTGCCGGGTTTTGCCGAGCCCTTGCTGGAGCTCTCTCCAAAGCCATTGCGCCGACTGGATGCCCCGGCCTTGGCGTTCGAATCTGTGTTGGCCGCATCAGCTTGCTCGCTGGTGGCCGGCCGCAGACTCACGAGCGGTGAGCGGCGGTCCCGCAGGGTCTGGGGCATGGGTAGCACTTGTCGTGATTCCAGCTTCTCGCATCACCGGCAACGGGGAGGGTGATCGTGCCGACAAGCAGCAGCGTCCCTGTTCACCCATCAGTCCGTTAACTCGACGCCGAGGTGTAAAAGCGCAAGGCATAGCGCCAGAACCCCCGGCAGAGCAGCAGACAGACCGTGGCCATTAGCAGGGAGGCCGCGCCGGCGTTGACACTGATTCTTCCCAGGATGGCCTCGGCCGGAACCGTGGTGAGGAAGGCCACCGGTAGCACCACTGTGAGCAGGCTGCGCAGCCGTAGGGGATAGGCGCTGATCGGATACCGCCCTGCCGTTAGGGCTGCGCGCAACACCTCGGTGGCGTTCCAGGTTTTGACGAACCAGATCGAGGTTGTAGCCAGGCCAAACCAGAGGCTGTAGAGAATCACCAGGCTTGAGGCCAGCATCAACGCCGCCGTCAGAAAACCCGTGGGGCTCAGCGAGGCACCGGCCTTGGCAGCGGCCCAGAGGATGAGGGCCAGTCCCGTGCCAATTTCCGGCAGGCCGGCGGGAGAAATGGTTCGAAAGGACAGCCAGAACTGACTATCGATCGGTTTGAGCAGGATGAAATCCAGGGTGCCCTGTTGCACATGGGTGACAATCGTGCTCAAGTTGGGCCGTAGCAACGAATTGCAGGCCCCATCAAGGACCGTATAAACCCCTAGAACCACCAGGGCCGCCTCCCAGCTCCAGCCCCCCAGGTTGCGGCCGGGTCCGTAAAAAAGGCTGATCACAAAGAGGCTGCCGGCCAGATTGCCGGCCATGGCTAGTAAGTCGATCAGGAGATTGAGTTGGTATTCGAGCTGGCCCGCCAGGGCCGTGGCCCAGAAGCGCCGCAGGGTGAACAGGTAACGCCCCATCGATCAGGCCCCCATGGCGGAGTAGCGGCGCACCCCTGCCCTCCAGAGCAGCCCCACAAGGGGCAACAACAGGGCGATCCAGCCCGCCATGGCCACAAAGCCACCGCTAATGGTTAGCGGATTCCCCGAGAGCAACTGGGCCGGGAAGGCAATCATGTAGGGGAAGGGGGTCCAGAGGGCGAAGGCGCGCACGGCTGGCGGAAATACCTCTAAGGGCGCGACCAGCCCCGAAAGAAAGAGATAGGGGATGTAAAGCAACCGCTCTAGGGCGCTGGCCCGTTCACTCCAGAAGCACAGAATGGCGATGGCGCTTTGGAGCAGGAAATTAATCGCAAAGGCCATCCAGATCGCCAGCAGCGCCGTTAAGGCCTGACCCAACGAGGGCAGCCATACGGTGTCTGGTTGCAGCAGAAAAAACAGCCCCACCAGCACGGCCACGAAGGGCAGGCGGGTGGCCTGTTCGGCCAGGTGGGCGCTCAGGTAGCGCCAGAGCGGATGCAGGGGTTGCAGCAAGGCATGGGAGAGGCGGCCCTGCAGGGCGTCTTCCTCAAACGCCCAAACCACCCAGGCGATCGTGAACTGGCGCACGATGAAGGCCGAAAGGAAGTAGCGACTCAGCTGCAGCCGATTTAGACCTAGGGCCTGGGGGCCCGCAGCGCCCGCGTCCACCTGGCTCCAGAGGGCCAGCATCAGGAAGGGCACCACCCCAGAGAGGGCCCATAGGGCTATTTCTGCCCGATATTCGAGCATGTAGGCGTATTGGCTGGAGAGCAAGACTCGGGCAATGCGCAGTCCCTTGGCGATGGTCATTGCACAACCCCTTGCTGGAACAATTGGCCAATCAGGTCTTCAATGGGCGGGTCCGCCACCTCGAGATCCAGCACCTCTAGGTCCCCCAGCAGCCGTGCCACGGATCCGGTGAGCTGGTCCCGCTCAATCAATAGCCGCACTTCCCGGCCATCGATGGCCTCCACCTGGCCGTAGGCCGCCAAGGCCTGAGCCGGCACGGGCGTTTTTAATTCCAGGCGCACCAGGCGACAGGGTGAGAGGCGCTGGGTGAGGGCCTCCAGGCTGCCGTCATAAAACAGGCCGCCCTGGTGGATCAGCAGCACCCTGGGGCAGAGGGCCGTGATATCGGCCATGTAGTGGCTGGTGAGCAGCACGGTGGCGCCATGGCGGCGGTTGTAGTCGGCCAGGAAGGTGCGCACCCGCGCCTGGGCGTTGACATCGAGGCCCAGGGTGGGTTCATCGAGAAACAGCAGCGAAGGCCGGTGCAACAGGGCCGCCAGCAATTCGGCCTTCATGCGCTCGCCCAGGGACAGCTTGCGCACCGGCCGGGTGAGTTCTTCCCCCAGCTCCAGCATCTCGGCCAGTGCGTTGATGCGTCGTTTGGCTTCGGTGTCATCGAGGCCATAGACCGCCGCATTGACCCGAAAGGACTCCATGGGCGGCAGGTCCCAGATCAGCTGCTGCTTCTGGCCCATCACCAGGGTGATGCTGCGCAGAAAGCTGGCCTGGCGGCGCTGGGGCCTGTGGCCGGCCACCAGCAGGCTGCCGCCAGTGGGATGGATAAGGCCGCTGAGCATTTTGAGCGTGGTGGTCTTCCCCGCCCCATTGGCGCCGAGAAAGCCCACCATCTCGCCGGGCTCGATCGAAAAACTGAGCTCGCGCACGGCCTCCACGGCGCGGCTTTGGCGCCAGAAGAAATGGCGCAGGGTGCCGCCCAGGCCCGGCTGTTTCTGGGCCACCCGGTAGGTCTTGCTGAGGCGCTCGGCGCAGACGATCGGCATCGGCAGGGGTTGTCTCGCTCGCTTGACCCGATGCTGGCTGGTGACAGGCCCGGGCCAGGCAGGCACACTCACCACGAGTTTTAATCCAGCACCACCCCGAGCTCCGTGATGAGCTCCTGCTCCACCCATACCGACACGGACCCGCCTAGGCAGCGCCAATTCGCCCAGCCGTCGCCATTGGTGGTGATGGCACCTTGGATATGGCCGCTCAGATCACGGAACACCGTGTGGGCTTTTCCCACCTCCATCCATTTCCAGCCGGCATCACCATCACTCATTAACACCGCCATCGCCCGGGGATGGCTAGGCGTGCCTAGGCGGGTCCAGCCAATGCAATTGAAGTGGTCGAAATAATCGTATTGGGCTCCATAGGCGCACTTGGACCGGGCCCGTAGGAAGCGATCGATGAGGAACCGGTGGCTCGCCAGGTCAATCGAGATCTCCTGCCCATGGCGCCGCTCGCCATACTGGGCTCCGTAGTAATCGGCATGGAACACGCAGGGGTAGCCCTGGTCGCGCAGCAGGATCACGGCATAGGCCAGGGGTTTGAACCAGGCTTCTACCGTGGATTGCAAGGATTGCAGCGGCTGGGTGTCATGGTTGTCGACCAGGGTCACGGCCAGCAGGGGCATGGTCTGCATCAGGCTGCCATCGAGGAGCCGTTGCATGTCGAACTGGCCGCCACTGGTGCTGGCGGCATGAAAGTTGTAGTGGAGCGGTGCATCAAACAGGCTCATGCGGCCGCCACTGTTGGCCGCATACCAGCTGAGGCTTTCTAGTTTGTTGCTCCAGTATTCGCCAACGACAAACAGATCCCTTTGGGCATGCCGTTCCACGTGGCCAATCCAGTCGATGAAGAAATCACTGGCGATGTGCTTGATCGCATCGAGCCGGAAGCCATCCACGCCAACCGTATCGAGGGTCCATTCCCCCCAGGCCTTCAGTTCGGAACGCACTTCTGGGTGATTGATGTTGAGATCGCAGCCCATTAGGTAATCATAATTTCCCTTTTCGAGATCCACATTGTGCTCGAAATCGGCGCCATGCACCTTCCAGATCGCCGGCATGCCCTGATCCAGCAGATTGTGATCAACGGCATCAAAGTGGTACCAATGCCAGATCAAGTTGGAATACTGCCCCTGGCGCCCCTCAAAGCGGAAGTTCGTCCAGGCCCGGATTGTCCGCTCATTGCCGAGGCCCTGGTTGCGATTGGCCGGGTCATAAGGGGTGGCGCCAAAGTCTTCAGGGGAGTCGGCACCGATTTTGTGGTTGAACACCACATCGGCATACACCTGGAGCCCGGCCTGGCGGCAGGCCTGCACCGCCGCCAGATACTCCTGCTTCGTGCCGTAGCGGGTGCGAATGGTGCCCTTCTGGTCAAATTCGCCCAGGTCATAGAGGTCATAGACCCCATAACCCACATCGGTTGGGCCCGAGCCCTTGTAGGCCGGCGGCAGCCAGATGCCCGTAAAGCCGGCTGCTGCCAGGTTGCCAGCCTCCTGGCTAAGGCGCCGCCAGTGGCCGCCATCGGCCTCGCCATACCAGTGAAACCACTGGATCATCGTGCCGTTGAACTCGTTGGGCGACTCCAGCCGGCGTCCGATGATCTCGCTTTCGTAGCGGTCCAGCCATTGCCGCACCAGGGCAACGGCCGCCGGGCCCGTATCCACGTCGGGATCGGCCTCGGCGGCAGCCATGCTCTGTTTGAGCGCCAAGTAATCGGGGGCCATGGGTGGTCGCTGGGGTCGAAATGGATCGGGTTGGCTTAAGGTTAGGGGTCTGATTTGATTCGTCAGGCTGGTCGGATCAAGGACCTATTCGTGCTTTTCTTCAGGGCAAATAATAGCTGGTTTGCGCGGCATGCCCATCACCAGCGGGTCCCCGTTCTCCCTGGCCTAGGGGCCTAGGGATTGGGCCGCTTCGCTATGGAAGATCCCGTTTAAGCAATGGCTACCGAAGCGTTCAATCCGAGGGAAGTGTTTGATCTCGTTCCCCTTCAAGCTGGCGTTGGCTTCCCTTTGCCTGCTATCGACGCGGGACGTTCACTTCACCGGCCCCAGGCCCGAAAGCCCAGGCAAATCCTGCCCTCCTAAGGGTGGATGGGCAGACCAGAATCAACGCCACTGCCAGGCGCCGACATGGCCTGGATGTGCAAGCTCAGCCGAAAGCGATCGATGGTGGAACGATCCCCTTCCCAGCTGCGCAGAAGCCTCAAGCTGAGGACCGTTCGCCCCGGGCGCAATGCCTTGAATCGATAGACCACCTGGCCAGGGCTGCCCACGGCTGGGGGCAACCCCGGGGCCTGGGAGCCCACCCCAGCGCCCGGGTTGGCTAGGGCCTGGGCTGAGACCAGTTCCAACAAGCTTGGCTCGAGGGGACCCAGGCTCCAGCGATAGCCCGTGGAGGCATTTTCGTTCAAGGTCAATTGGATCTCGCCGCCCTGGTTGATGGCAAGGTGACGGCCGTCATCAGCAGAGGTGAGAACCAGCATCGGCGGTCGGGCCTGGCTCCAGGCAGGGGCTTGCCAGGCCTGAACTCCCGCGGCCAGGGTGGCGAGCAAAAGCCCTGTTGCCAGGGCCAGGATCAGGGTTCGGGGCGGCTTGGCCCCAGGCAGCCTGCGGGGGGCTAGGGGCCGAGAGAGGGCTGGGC
>Ga0310093_1000051_pt1 | contig 22555 bp, 20 predicted proteins | sample LakMicDCLTotalB5_FD_194450 | JGI IMG/M metagenome (GOLD analysis project Ga0310093, IMG submission 194450) | Enriched freshwater cyanobacterial communities from Lake Michigan, Michigan, United States - MI23.DCL.Total.B5 | ecosystem: Environmental > Aquatic > Freshwater > Lake | place: USA...
TGTATCTCGTTGGCGTGGTGCCACCGATTGTGCTGGGGTCCCTGGTGCTCGCCGTACTCGTCAACCGGCAGCTGCCAGGCATCCATTGGTTCCGGGCCGCCTTCTATGCGCCCGTGTTGGTGTCGATTGTGGTGGCGGCCATTGCCTTTCGCTGGCTTTATGCCGAAACCGGCCTGATCAATGGCTGGCTGGCCAGCCTGCTCGGGCCTGCTTTTTCGCCGATTGGCTTTCTCACCAACCCCCTGCTTGCCCTACCGGCGGTGATGCTGGTGACCCTTTGGAAGGGCCTGGGTTACTACATGGTGATCTTTGTAGCCGGTCTCCAGGGCATCTCCAAGGATCTCTACGAAGCCGCCTCCCTCGATGGCAGTGAGGGCTGGCGCAAACACGTCGATATCACCTTGCCCCTGCTGCGGCCCTACATCACCTTGGTGGCCGTGATCTCGGCGATTGCAGCCACCAAGGTGTTTGAGGAGGTGTTCTTGATGACCCAGGGAGGGCCCGCCGATTCGACCCGCACCCTGGTGTATTACGTGTATGACCAGGCCTTCTCGGAACTCGAAATCAGCTATGCCTGCACCGTGGGCCTGGCCCTGTTCCTGATTGTGCTGCTGCTCAGCCTGGTGCGGCTTGTGGCTGCCGGCGAGCGGGGCCTGACCTGAGTTTGGGTTGGGCCCGGGGTTGGCCCGATCCAGTGCCAAAGTGGGTGATTGGCCTGCTGCAGGCGCGAGGTGGTTGTGAGCACTGATCCCGCCTTGCTGCCCCTGCAGCCGCCCGGGTCGCCCGGGTCGCCCCACGCTGTGGGGATCGGCATTGTGGGGGGCGGCCAACTGGCCTTGATGCTGGCCGAGGCGGCGCGGCAGCAGGGGGTTCCCCTGCATCTGCAGACCCCTGGGGCGGCCGATCCGGCCGTGGGCCTGGCCACCACGGTGCTGCAGGCGAAAATTGGCGATGCCAGCGCCACCTTGGAGCTGAGCCGGCGTTGCGGCGCCATCAGCTTTGAGAATGAATGGGTCGATCTCGACGCCCTGGCCCCCTTGGCCGAGGCGGGTGTGGTCTTCCTGCCCAGCCTGGAGTCGCTGGGTCCCCTGGTCGACAAGCGCCAGCAACGGGACCTGCTGGGCCGCCTCTCGATTCCAACGCCCCGCTGGCTGCCGCTCAACGCCCTGGGGTCCGCGGCCCGGCTCCAGCCCCTTGCCGGCCTGGATCAGGCCAGCAACCCAGCCGCGGCGGCGAACTTTTTCGACTCGGCCGTGCCATGGCAAGTGGCGAGCCCGGTCCCCGCTGCAGCTGTTGCAGCAGAGCCTGAACCAGGCGAGCTGGCCTTTCACGCTGGTGAGGCTGATGGGGAAGCCCTGGGGCAACCGTCGCCGCCCCTAGGGGGATTACCCCAGGGCTGGAGTTTCCCGCTGGTGGCCAAGGCGATTCGGGGCGGCTACGACGGCAAGGGCACCTTGATTCTCCGATCGGCGGCGGAGCTGGGCCAGTTGCTGAATCAGGTGGATCCGGCGCTCTGGATCCTGGAAGAGTTCGTGGCCTTTGAGCGGGAACTGGCCCTGGTGGTTTGCCGCGACCGTGCTGGCGCCGTGGCCTGCTACCCCCTGGTGGAAACCCACCAACAGCACCAGGTCTGTGACTGGGTTCTAGCCCCGGCCCAAGCCAGCCAATCGCTGGAAGCCATGGCCCGCAACATGGCGGCCTCGCTGCTGACGGCCTTGGACTACGTGGGGGTGCTCTCAATTGAATTTTTCTATGGTCCGGCCGGGCTGCTTGTTAACGAACTGGCGCCCCGCACCCACAACTCCGGCCACTACAGCATCGAGGCCTGTTCCATCAGCCAGTTCGCCCAGCAGGTGCGCATTGTTGACGGCCAGCCCTTGCAAGTGCCTGAGCTGACGGCCGCCGGGGCCTTGATGGTCAACCTGCTGGGCATCGACCGAGGAGAGGCCGAGTGTGAAGCCGCCCTAGCGGCCCTGGCGGCCCTCCCCCAGGCAACGCTGCATTGGTACGGCAAGCAGGGCTCGGCCCTGGGCCGCAAACTGGGCCATCTCACCGTGCTTTTGCAGGCCACCGACCCCGAGGAGCGGGCCCTCGAAGCGCACCAACGGTTGGAGGAAATCCGCAGCATCTGGCCCCTGCCGGCCCACGATTGGGCTTAGGGTGAGGAGGAACTGCTGTGTTGGTGACTGCCTTCTACAGTTTTCTGATCTGACTCCCTTTTCGACATGGGGTGTCTGTCGCGACGGTGACGTAGACCGGCCCCGTAGCCGGAAACGAAGCCCCGCTCTGATGCCCCTTCTGGTTCATCCAGGTCGGAATCTGGGGCAGAACGGCACGGTGGTTCACCCTTTTCCCTGCGCAACGAATCTTACTAAGGTCAGGGCTTGGCAAGACTCACAAGTTGACTCCCACAACTTAGTTTTTGGGGCTCCGCTTTCGAACCTTCCTTTCCCTCGGCCATGGCCCGGCTGCCATTCCGCTTGGCCTCTGGTCGCCGGGTTGTGCAGGATCGCCTTGCCAGCATCAGATGGGCCCATGGTCGCGAAGCATGGCCAGCGCAACCGTTGCGACCGGGACGATCTAGCTGATTCGCTACGGCGAACTGCCCAGAGTCGCCTTTACCCTTCTGAATCAAGCCCTTTGTGGTTGCTAGTAGTCGGCCTGGAGAGGTGTGATCTTTCCAGGCAGAGGAGTGGGGTCCTGGGCGTTTTTTAGTTCGGCTCGATACATGGGGGGAATTAGCCCCATTCCTGCTCCATCGGGATTGCTGTAATCCCTTGCAAGCTTAACCTGATTGGGTACCTCAAAAGTGCCCGTTCTCTATTGCGTTTTAGGCTGAAATTACATCGTAGCACTGATCTGGCTGATTAGCTTCGGCGTTCCAGAGGTGATTATTGATAGTGCCCTTGAATATTGACTAGATAAGTCAATCATGGTCCGCTCTAGGCCTTGGCATGACGCCTGTCAAGGCCTGTACTAGTCCACTAACTACCCCCAAATCCAAAGATTGAGGCGCCAGGCCGTGAAGCATTTCCAACCAGAAAAACATCTTGACAGCATCGCAAGCCCGACCACAAACCGCCAGTGGAGGTCATGGCCATATCTGGCCTTATTGGTAGCCTCTATCGTCGCATGCTTTACGTTTAGGCTGATACCTAGTCCCACGTCAGACAGGGCAATCTTTGTATCCGTCGCCGAGTATCTCAATAAGGGCAGTCGTCTCTACGTTGACGTTTACGACAACAAGGATCCTCTCTTTTACTATGCTGTTTCAAGCCAGCGGTTGTTTGGCGTGACTGGAGAGTATGTATTTGAGCTCTCCATGGCGTTAATCACCGCCCTCTCCGCCTGTGACATTGCTAGAAGCCTGGGCTCGGTAGGAAAATTGCATCAAAAAGCCTTGCTTATCGCCGTGCCCTTTCTTGTGACAGGCGCATTTTGGGTTCCAGGCGATACCCATCTACCTGCAACGGCAATGGCTCTGCTGTGCTGCTCCCTATACTTTCGAAAAAGATTTTTATTAAGCGGTTCATTGATGGCTATTCTGCTTTTTACAAAGTTGATCATGTTCCCACTGCCCGTTGTATTTTGTTTCGCCAGCGAGCTTTCCAGTTCCAGAGAGCGACGACTCCGCACTGCTGCCCAGAATCTAGGCTTAATAGTTGTAGGGTTCATATTTTCTGCGGTTTCAATTCTTGCAATACTTGCCAGCAGGGGCGAGCTTTTCGGTTACCTGCAAGCCCAGCAAAATAACATCCTTTACGCCAATAGTGTCTTGATAGATAGCTACGGCTTCGCCGGTTCATTGGGCTCTCACCTGCGTACGGTATTCACAGACCAGGCAAGCGTAGTCTCTGTTGTTGTGGTGCCATTCGCAGGCCTGATTCTCGCCATTTGTGTCGCAATTGATCGCGGAGAACCGCAGGTTCGGTCATTCGCTGTCGCCACACTGGCAACCTTTTTGTTCTCCCTATTGATTCTGGCGATTATGGGGCTATGGAGGCATCACTTGCAGATCATGTATTTCGGCCAAACCCTGACACTGATTGCCCTGGCTGCAATGCTTCCGAGCCAGCTAAGGAGGAGGTCAATGCCAATCACCATGATTTCAGTCATTTCGCTAGCTGTGCTACTTGGTGGCATGCCAAGCTTTCGTCATTATATTGACTCCCCCGCAGCAGTTGTAAAAAAGCTTGCGTCCGCCAGCCAGGATTCAGCTGAGTCTCAATCCTTCCGGTTGGCATCCACCAATGGAGATGCGTTCGCCCGGTTGGGTCAGAACTCTAATGTGATCCCTCACGGCGCACCGATGGACAAGCTTGCCTGCCCAGACTTCCACCAGTATCTCTTCTATTCATCTGAGAGGCTGGAAAATATTTTGGATTGCATCAGTATGGCGCCAACACTCGTCATTGATCCCAGCTTTCGCCGCTATGAGCAGCCTCCCAATTGGCTGCCCATAGAGGCTGATAAGCAAAGAATAATTGATACTTGGAATCACTTCGTCTCTGCCGGTGAGACCATGGTGCGAACGCGTTTCAGCTGCAAGCGATTCGATCAAATACGGATCTGTAGCTCAACCGCTCTATAGCTAGTTCACCCGGTAGTGATTGGGATGGGCAGGCGAATGCTATTATATCTACTGATGTAGCCATCCTTTCTTTAGTCCCATCGTCCCAATAGTGGAGACTTTGCCGATGGGCTTTTACTGTCTCCAGGATCCGTTGTGCTGTTGGCTTCAACAGAGTGCACCCTCCTATGGCCAAGCCCTCTTGGGCCCTAAGCAGGTCGCCGTTAACGGCTGACCAATCGACGGCGGTGTCTCTCTCGATATTCAACCAATTCTGATCGTTGCTTCCCAGTGCCACCGCCTGAGAAACAACTAGGGGTATTGTTTTGAAGAGCCTTGGATCTTGACGGCTCGGCGATCAAAATGCTCCCTCTTGCAGTTTCCTTGGCGCCACCCTTATTGCAAGTAAGTTTTTTGTCCTTGCTTGGCTAGATCAGCCTCTAGCTCTCCAAGTTGATGTTCAGTGGCTGCTGGACACCCCAGCCCAGACGGTTTTGAGCAGTCGATCCGTGTCGGCGCCATTGAGAGGGCGGCCAAACAGGTAGCCCTGGCCGTATTCGCAGCCCAAGCCCTTGAGCACATCGAGTTGGTGCTGGGTTTCGATTCCTTCGGCTACCACGGCCATGTTGAGGGCGCTGGCCATGTCAATCACCGCTTTAACAATCACGCCATCGCCATGGTCAACCGAGAGGCCATCGGTAAAGGAGCGATCAATTTTGAGCACGCCCACTTGCAGATTTTTAAGATAACGAAGGGAGGAATAGCCTGTGCCGAAATCATCAATGGCCATGCGAACTCCCAGGCTCTCCAGTTTGTTGATACAGGTTGTGGCCAGCTCGATATCGTCAATGAGGGCGGTTTCGGTGATTTCTAGGTAAAGATTGCTGGCTTGGACTTGATGGGTTTTGATGGCGCTAGCGACCCGATCGGAGAGGGCTAGGTCTAAAAGACTGCGGGCAGATATATTGACAGAAAGGGTGAGGAGTTTTTCTGGGGTAACCAGATTCCACTCGGTGATTTTCTTGCAGGCTTGCTCAAGAATTTGGGCATCGAGATCCACGATCAAACCGGTTTCTTCGGCAATCGGGATGAAGTCGGCCGGGTTAAGCAGGCCCTGCTGGGGGTGGATCCAGCGCACTAGGGCCTCAAAGCCACTGATGCGGTTGGTCCACAGTTCCATGATCGGTTGGAAATAGCATTCCAGCTCGCCATTGGCTAGGGCACGCCTCAGCTCAGACTCCATCGAGGTGCGCTGCTGGGCCGATTCGCGCATGCCATGGTCGAAGTTGATCACACAATGGCGACCCTTTTGCTTCGCTTCATACATGGCCAAATCGGCGTTCTCCAGCAAGGAATCTGCCGTGTCCCTTGGGTTGGCATAGGCCAGGCCAATGGAGGCGGAATGGGAAAGAAGCCTGCCGCCTAAATTGATGGGGATGCTGATCTCGCTAATGATCTTCTCAGCCAGTTTCAAGGCTTGATAGGCGAGGTCATGGCGACAGATCACGATGAATTCGTCGCCGGCTAGGCGAGCCAGGATGTCCTGGGGGCCAACCAATTGCTGCAGGATCCGCGCCACCGTGATCAGGAACTGGTCGCCGGCCACATGGCCGTAGGCATCATTGACATTTTTGAAGCGGTCCAGGTCGATAAATAGAACCGCAATGACGGTTTCAACCTGGGGTTGTTTCTGGTTCTCCTTCAGCCAAAGGCCGAGCTGCTCGAGGGCCATCTCCCGGTTGGGTAGGCCGGTGAGGCTGTCATGGGTGGCCCGGATCACGGCCGCCTCATGGGCCTGCCGTTCTGCCGTTAGGGCTTTCCAGCCCCTGTCGCCGATCTGGATGGTGCGGCCGAAGGCGGCCACCAGCTCCCGTTCGGGGGGACTGAAGGGTTGGCCGAGGCGACCGACGAGCAGCTGCTCCTGGTCGGCTAGCTCAAGCCAGGAGACCTCAAGAATTCCAATGCCGAGCTCAAGGGTTGCGTTCTGGTGTTCCCGGGCCCGAAGCACTGGGAGGCGATCGCTGGGGATGAGACCTAAGGATTCACGGATCTGGCCATGGGCAACCAGCACAACCACCTGGGCCCCCAGGGCGCTAGCCACTTGGTCAAGGGCGTTGACCACAGGGTGGCCCTGATCTGGATCGAACAGGGAGATCAACTTGGTTAGATGATCCAGGGACTGGGCCAGCTCGCTCACGGCTGGTTCAGGTTTAGGAACTTCAAGCCTGAAGTCACCATAGGCTGAAGTGATAACCTCATTGAGAGACACGGTTGTAACGGTACGTAGGGGGTAGGCCGAATCGGCAATTAATCACTTTACCTTAACGTAGATTCCCCCCCGGTTGTCAAGCAATATTGAGAGTGGCCCCCGCCAAGGGAGGTGTTCAAAACCCTGGCAAATGCCTTGGGGCGCCAGCGCTTGTGCCTGGATTGATCCTTGGTTAGGGCCCCACTATGTTTGTGCTCCTAAGGCCTGGGTGGCAGCGTAAAGCCAAGGGCGCCTCAGGCCTCAAGTTAAGACTGGCCCGCGCCAACATGTCCATTCATAACTTATTGCTAAAAATGCAATGAGTGAGTCTTGATTGGGAGAATTGGTTTTTTTGGGCGATTTTGTTGGCACCAATATTGCCCAATTCCATCCCCTTTGGGGGTAACGCATGCTCTTAAGTGCCCCTTCCTGGGAAGGCCTGGGGGTGGGCCCTGTTATTTGGGATTGATCAGGTCGTCCACAGCGCGTTGCAACGCCTCCCGATCCAGGCTGGTGGTAAGAAACACCTCCTGGGCCGAGCTGCCGCGGCGTGCCACCAGCTTCCAACCACCGGTCAGGGGTGCGGAGATCCGCAGCCGCAGTCCCTGGCTTCGCCCCCGCACCCGGCTGATCACGGCTGGGGTGATCGTGTCCACCTTGGGATGGAGCGCCAGCTTGCGGAGCAAAGGGATCAGGCCCTCGACGTAGGTGCTGTGGGTGATGACCACCCGCCCCATGGCAGCGATTGCGGCAGGGGCAAAAATCTAGGCAGAAGGTGGCTGGCTAGATCCGCTCTAGGGGTGCCATGGTCAGGCCTTCAGCGGCCAGCAGTTGGTGGTACAGCTCCGCCTGTTCAAAGGGGCCGCTCCAGGCCACCGCCGATCCCTGGCTGTCAATGCGGTGGGCCAGCTGCCAGGCCCGATCTGGATCCATCCCCGGGATGTGGCGCAGCAGGCACTCCACCACGTGCTGATAGGTATTGAAGTCGTCATCGAGAACGATGACCCGGGCCTGGGGATAGGGCTCCCTCTCGCTGAGGCTCCCATCGGCCTGCCTGGTCCGACGCGTCGGGGCCACGGGACGCATGGGCGTGCTGGTGAGGGCAGGAACGCTGGTCATGGCCCGGATTGGCTGGTCTCGTCAGGGCCAAGCCTAGGTACACTGGGCAGACCTTTTCCAAACCCCATGCTGATCACCCTGGGTTGGGCCTCGCTTGCGGCCATCTTCACTTTTTCGATTGCCATGGTGGTCTGGGGCCGCAACGGCGACGGCACCCTCAACTTCTGAGCCTTGCCTGAGCTTCCCCTGGGCATTCCAACCCTGTTGGCAGCAACGGCAACGTTGTTGCTTGTGTTTGTCAGTGGTGGGGTGGTCTATCTCTCCACGGTCGAATGGCGGGATCGTCGGCGCCGTCAGGCCGCTCCCCTCTCCCGCCGTTGATGCCGTTGGGAACGGCAATTGCGCCGATCCATCGCTGGTGGCTGCTTTTGCTGCCTAGGGCGGGTCAGATCGATTCTTTAGGGGCCTGCTGTCTAAGGGGCTCCCTGCTGCTCGGCTGCCTTCTTTGGGGTTCCCATGTTTGGGCCCCTCTGTTGTTGGCCGATCGCCTGTCGGTTTTGACTCCAAGGAGGCCGTGATGCAGCTCGTTCGCTCACGTCCACCTTTGTTGGTGACTGGGTTGACCCTGGTCCTGTTGCTGGTTGGGGCCAGCTGGGTGTTGTGGCGCACACCCCGACGCCACGCTTCGGGCTTGGAACGGCTGGCCGCTAGCGCTGCCCTGCTGCAAAGTTTTCGCAGTGGCGGCCTGCCAACGCCGCCGCCCCTTTGGAGCCAGCGCCTTGGCCCCGGCCTAGCCCAACAACTCTGGGCCCGCCATTCCGGCCTGTGGTGGCAGTTCTGGGGAGGCCATGGTGATGGCGCCGAATTCCTGGTCCTGCCGGCCGAGCCCTTTGGCGGCGCCCCACCCCTGCCCCTTCCGCCTCAGGCTCTGCAGGTTGACGATCTGGTGGTGCTGGCTGCCGATCCGCTCAACCGCCAGTGGTTGCAGGACCAATTGCGGCTCAAATTCGCGCCACCCCAGGGCCAACAGCGCCAGTGCCTAGACCAGCTCAAGAGCTCAGTATCCGTCTACTGGAGTGGGCCCACCCTGGGCGACTTGCTGGGACCGCTGACGCCATTGTTTCTGCCCTTTCAGCAGGGTTGCTTGGTTCTGGCTGGCGAAGGGAAGGCCCTGACCTGGCAGGGTCAGGCCAGCCCGCTTGGGCCCAGCCCGGCCAGCCCCCAGGCCGCAGGTCCGGTGCTGGAGCCCCCCGCCCGCCAGGTCGCCGATGTCCTCTTGCTGCTCCAGGGGGGGCGACTGGCCCCCCTCGTTGATGGACTCTTGGGCAGTCGACTGGTGAGCCAACCGCTCCAGAAACGCTATGGCTTGGGTCCCTCCCAGCTGGGCTTGCTGCGCCAGGCCCCGTTCCAGCTCCGGCTCCGCTCCCAGGCCAAGGGGTCCTATCAGGCCAGTTTGGAGTTGCACCTGGCCCTGGGCGCCCACGCATCTGACTGGCGGGCCCTGTTGGCCGGGCTGCGCAAAGGCTTGCTGGCCCAGGGGTTGGCGGAAAGGGAAGCCAGTCCCCAATGGCAACGGCAGGGGATGGGGGAACCCTTCAGCGCCAGCACCTGGCAGCGGGTCGACGGTAGCGAGGCCGGCGGTACGGGGTCTCAAGGCACCGTTGTGGGTGGCTGGCGCTGGTTGAACCGGCCCCCTGGAGCCTCCCCGGCGGGCTCCGTTCCGGCCCAACCTCGGGTGCTGCTCCTGTTCCTTGGGCCCGAGCCCAAGCAGGGGTCTGTTGGCTCCGCACGGCTGGGCGGCTGGGATCCTGGCCAGGGCAGCGCAGGCATGCTGAGCCTGTGGGCCCAACCCCAGGCCCTGGATCGTCTTGGGCTCTGGCCGCCGGGAGTTCCGCCTCTGCTCAAACGGTCCAGGTCCTTGCAGATCGGGGCGAGGGCCCTTGCTGCGGGCGGTTGGTCCTCCGGTCCTGGACCTAGCCAATTCACCGGACGCCTGGAATTGCCCTAACCCCTGGAGCGTCGTTGAAGGCTGAGGCCGCTTTGGCCTGGCCGGGCCTCAAGGGCCAGGTTCTAGCTGGCCCCAGTCAGTTGCTCCTGAAAGTTGGGGGGTCGCACTTAAGGGGTGCTGGAACCTGGATCGGCTGGAGCTGCCGGGGGGGGCGCCGGTTGGGCTGCGGCCTCCTGCTGGCGCTCGCGGCGGCGCCGATCGGCCGCCACGGTTTCTTCCATCAGCTCCACCGCCTGGGCCAGCTTCTCCACATTGGAGGCATAGAGGCTGAGGTCCTTATCCAGGCGTGACTTGAGTAAGCCCATGGCCTCACCGATCTCGTGGGCGGATTGCCGCAGGGCTGAGGGCTCGAGGGCATCGGCTCCAGCGGCCTGCTGCAACAGGCTCAACAGCCCCACAGCGGCGAGACGGGAATAGTGAAAATTGGGTTGTTTGACGGCGCTGAGCACGTCGGCGATGGGGGCCGGAGCACCGGAACCGCCGCTGGTCAGCCAGCCAGACACCTCCTCGAGACTGTGGTGCCCCACGGCCGCCACCATGGTTTGGCGCTCTCGCTCAAAATCGGCGGCCGAAAAACCAGAGGAGCCGCAGAGGGCCTCAAACAGGGGCTGGCGCTGCTCCTCGGGCCGGTAGCCCTTGGAAAAGCTCTCAAACACCTGGATCAGCCCCACGGCGAAGAGGCCATCGGCGCGAAACCCCTTCTGATGGCTCAATAAATGCAGTTCCACCAACAGCTCATCGACCATGCGGCGATAGAGCGGCGCGATCACGAAGGGGAAGGCGCGATGGAAGGCGCGCTTGCTGTCAGCGACGGTGAGGCAGGCGCCCACTCATTTCATACCAGGGTGCGTCGACCATAGCGCCGTCCCCGGCCGGTCGATGGGTGTTCTGCCCTCAGTAGGATCGGGTCTGGAAGTCCCTGATGAGCCGATGATCCCGATCGTGATCGAAGAGTCCGGGCGGGGAGAGCGCGCCTTCGACATTTATTCGCGCCTGCTGCGCGAGCGCATCGTTTTTCTGGGGGAAACGGTGACCGCCGAGTCGGCCAACCGGATTGTGGCCCAGTTGCTGTTCTTGGAAGCCGAGGATCCCGAGAGGGATATTTTCCTTTATATCAATTCCCCCGGTGGCTCCGTCTACGACGGCCTCGGCATCTTTGACACCATGCAGCACATCAAGCCCGATGTGCAGACCGTTTGTCTTGGCCTGGCGGCCAGCATGGGCGCCTTCCTGCTTTGTGCTGGCACCAAGGGCAAACGCAGCAGCCTCACCCATTCGCGCATCATGATCCACCAACCCCTAGGTGGCGCCCGGGGCCAGGCCAGCGACATTCGCATCCAGGCGGACGAGATCCTCTATCTGAAGGACAAACTCAATACCGAGCTGGCCGACCGCACGGGCCAACCCCTCGAGCGCATCCAGCAGGACACGGACCGGGACTTCTTCATGTCTCCCCAGGAAGCGATTGGCTATGGCCTGATCGACAAGGTGATCGACAAGCGTCCGATTCGCCCCGTCTAAAGGGCACGCTGACGTCCTATTCTGTTGTCCATAAGGCTAGTTTAAACGCTGCTATCGCCAATCTCGCAAGGGTTTCGATCCGATCAATAAAGCCCTGCCCTGGAGATCCAGGACAGGGCTTTTACGTTTTGGCATTCCAGCAAGGTGGTCCTTGCTCAGGCCTGGGTTTTCAGCTGGCGCCGAGCACGGGAGTAAAGCGTTCCTTCACAGGAACCTCCGTGAATTCGGCCACGAGGGCGCGGAATTCATCGCCATCGAGGCTTTCTTTTTCGATCAGGAGCTCCACCACCCGGTCCATGCAATCCCGGTTGGCATCCACCAGGGCGAGGGTGTCGGTGTAGCAGCTTTGAACGATCTGGCGCACTGCATCATCGATACGGCTGGCGATCGAATCGGACATGTCGCTGCGGGTCATCAGATCCCGGCCGAGGAACACCTCCTGGTTGCCCGACTCAAGGGACATGGGGCCCAACTCACTCATGCCGAAGCGGGTGACCATCTGGCGGGCCATGGAGGCCACCTGCTGGATGTCGCCGCCGGCGCCCGTGGTGACCTCGGCGTGGCCAAAGACCACCGCTTCGGCGGCCCGGCCGCCGAGGGCACCCATGATGCGGGCCCGCAGCTGGGAGCGGCTCACCAACATCTGGTCTTCATCGGGGGAGAACCAGGTCAGGCCCTGGGCCTGACCCCGGGGGATCAAGGTGACTTTTTGGACGGGATCGTGCTGTTTGACCAGGGTGCCGACTAAGGCATGGCCTACTTCGTGATAGGCAATCAGGCGTTTGCTGCGGCCATCGGTGAGGGGCTTACCCTCCATGCCCGCGATGATGCGATCGACGGCGTCATCAATTTCGGCATTACCGGTGGCGTCTTTGCGGCGACGGGCCGTGAGAATGGCGGCCTCATTGAGCAGGTTGGCTAGATCAGCACCGGTGAAGCCGGGGGTGCGGCGGGCTACGGCCTCAAGGGACACATCGTCGCCCAGTTTTTTGTTGCGGCTGTGGACTTTCAGGATCGAGATCCGGCCCTTGATGTCGGGGGCATCCACCATCACCTGGCGGTCAAACCGGCCCGGACGCATCAGGGCTGAATCGAGCACATCGGCACGGTTGGTGGCGGCAATAATGATGATGCCGCTGTTGCCCTCAAAACCATCCATCTCGGTGAGGAGCTGGTTGAGGGTTTGTTCCCGTTCGTCGTTGCCACCACCGATGCCGGCGCCCCGCTGGCGGCCCACCGCATCGATCTCATCGATGAAGATCAGGCAGGGGCTATTTTCCTTAGCCCGCTTAAACAGGTCGCGCACGCGGCTAGCGCCGACGCCCACGAACATCTCCACAAATTCGGAGCCTGAGAGGGAGAAGAAGGGCACGCCCGCTTCCCCGGCAATCGCCTTGGCCAGGAGGGTCTTGCCCGTTCCAGGAGGGCCCACCAGCAACACGCCCCGGGGGATCTTGGCGCCAACGGAGGTGAAACGTTCGGGGGTTTTCAGGAAGGTGACCACTTCCTGCAGGTCTTGCTTGGCTTCCTCAACGCCGGCCACATCGTCAAATTTGACGCCCGTTTCGGCTTCCATCGCGAAGCGGGCCTTGGTTTTGCCGAACTGCATGGCCTGGCCAGGACCGCCTGGCATGTTGGAGGAGCGGCGGGCGAGCAGGATCAGGGAGCCGATCAGCAGCAACGGGAAGAGCAGGTTGCCGAGGATGCCAAGCAGGGGAGGCGCGGCCTTGGGGGGATGGATATCAAAGCTGATGCCCTTGGCCTTGAGGCTGTTGATCAGTTCCGGGGCCAGGCCGGGCAGGTCAACGCGCAGGCGCTGGACCCGGTTATCCAGGTCGGGATCGGAGGCCTCCACCACCGCGGTGCGGCCGCCATCAAAGATGTCGACGGCTGTGACCCGTCCGGCATCGACGTAGTCCAGAAAACGGCCGTAGGTCATGCGGGCCACGGCGGCATTGCGTGGAGCCACCGTGGGCCCCCCCTGACCCAGGCGGGCGGCGCCGCCATTGCCCAGGATCTGCCAGCCAAAGAACAGGGCCACCCCCACGGGCAAAAGCCAAAGAGCGATAAGGCGCCAGCGTTGGTTCATGGCCGAGTGGACCCGCGACTTGAATTTGAACAACTGTAAAGCTCGCGCCGGTCGGCAGTGGCTTCTCGGCCCCAGTTAGGCCAGAGGCTTAGGCCTTGCACCACTCCTCAACACCCCCGGCCACCAGTAGGGCATGCGGGTCCCCGGCTTCGCTGGGGCTCTGGGGCTCGATCTCGATGCCCAGTTCGCCCACATCGATCGATTCCATCAGTTCCGGTCCGCCCAGGCCATGGGTCCAGATCTGCACCGAGGCGCTGGCGGGGGCGCAAAAGCTCAGCAACTCAAAGGGGAACACCACCCGTTCCAGAAAAAACTCCTGGGGACCGATGCAACGCAGGATCACCATGCGATCGCTGGCATTGCGGTAGCCACAGGAGAGTTGGCCCAAGGAATGACCCTCAAAACGATGAACCATCAAGCCATTGGCCCCCCTTGCCCTTGTGTGCCATTCGACACGCTTTGGGCTTCTTAATGATTTCTTCGTTCGCTGGCCCTGTGCCTGGCAGCCATCGAGGGTGTCAGAGGCTGCGCAGGGCCGTGATCGGATCCAGCCGGGCCGCTCGCCGGGCCGGCACCACCCCGAAGAACAGACCAATTGAGCCGGACACCGCCACGGTGACGACGACGCTGGAGAGGCCAATGGAGGCTGGGAGGGCCGTGAAGCTGGCCACGGCCGTGATGGCTCCCAGGCCGATGGCACTGCCCACGATCCCGCCCAAGCTGGAGAGCACCAGGGACTCCACTAGGAACTGGGCCATCACATCGCTGCTGCGGGCTCCCACGGCCTTGCGCAGGCCGATCTCGGCGGTGCGCTCACTCACCGACACCAACATGATGTTCATGATGCCGATCCCGCCCACCAGCAGGGAGATCGAGCCAATCGCCGCCAGCATCAAGGTGAGACCGCCCGTAATCGTGCCCACGATCGAGAGGGCATCTTTCTGGGAGCGCACCGCAAAGTCGTCGTCCCTCAGGATGCGGTGGCGCTGGCGCAGCAGGTTGCTGATCTGGAACTTGGCGGCGCCGGTGCTGTTGTCATCGCGGGCTTCGACGCTGATGAAGCTGAGGCTCACCCCGTAGGTGGGGTCGCGGCCGCTCAGCTTGCTGATCATGGTGGTGATTGGGATGTAGGCGTTTTCGTCCTGGTTGGAGCCAAAAACGGCCCCTTTCGGTGCCATCACCCCAATCACCGTGAAGGCCTGGTCGCGGATGCGCAGGCTGCGGCCGAGGGCCGAGCCGACCGGCATCAACTTGTTGCGCAGGTCCGGTCCGATGACCACCACATTGCGGGCCGATTCCAGATCCTCCTGGCCCAGAAAGCGGCCCTGGGCCACCTCAAAGCGGCGCACCGGCAGGAACTCGGGGGTGATGCCTGAGACGGAACTGCTGGAACTGCGCGCCCCCGCCTGCACCACCTCATTGAGGGTGATCTGGGGGACCACCCGGCGCACGCTGGGAACCTGCTCGGCGATGGCCTTGGCGTCTTCCAGCACCAGGGTTTTCGGGAAATCAATCCCCTGGCGCCGGGTGTCGTTGTTGCCGGGCACCACGAACAGCACGTTGGCGCCCAGGGTGTTGAGTTGGCCTTCGGCCAGGTTCTGGGCCCCCTTACCGATCCCCACCAGGGTGATCACCGAGGCGTTGCCAATGACGATGCCCAGCATCGTCAACAGGCTGCGCAGCCTGTTGGCCTTCAAGGTGGTGAGCGCCATCGCCACCGTTTCGCCCAGGGGCAGCTTCGAGGCCATCAGTCGGGAAGGCTGGGTTGGAAGGGTGGATGATGTCCGTACCCACCATGGCTGGCGGCAGGGACGATCGCTGGTCCACCCCAGAAAGACATGACCCCCCCGATTAGGCGGGGCTACCTGGGGATGGGCCTTGGGGCCCCCTTCTAGGCGACGATCCCCACCTTGATCAGATCAGTGGAGCCACTGACGCCACTGAGGGTTCCGGCCGTCTCCACGACCAGATCGCCGCTGCGCAGCACGCCCATGGAGCGGGCCACATCCATGGCCACCTCAAAGGTGCTGCCATCGTCGGCCTGCTCGGCCACAACCAGGGGGCTAACGCCCCAAACCAATTGCAACTGGCGGGCGACGGCGCCATCGCTGGTGACGGCCAGGATTGGGGTTGACGGGCGGAACTTGCTGACGTTGCGGGCCGTGGCTCCGCTCTTGGTGAGGGTGAAAATCGCGGCGGCTTCCAGTTGGCGGGCGATCGTGCTCACCGCCTGGCTGATGGCGTTGGGGATCGTGGAAGCCATGCGGCTGTCCACTGAGCGCAGGGGGTAATCGCGCTCGATGCGGCGGGCAATCGTGCTCATGGTCGCCACGGCCTCCACCGGGTAATCGCCCACGGCGGTTTCGTTGGAGAGCATCACCGCATCGGTGCCATCGAGGATGGCGTTGGCCACATCGCTGACCTCAGCCCGGGTGGGCCGGGGGCAGGAGGCCATCGAATCGAGCATCTGGGTGGCCGTGATGATCGGAATGCCGAGGCTATTGGCCTTGCGGATCAGTTCTTTTTGCAGCAACGGCACTTCTTCGGCTGGCATTTCCACGCCCAGGTCGCCCCGGGCCACCATCACGCCATCGCAGAGGGGCAAGATCGCGTCGATTTGCTCGATGGCCTCGAATTTTTCGAGCTTGGCCACCACCGGAGTGGTGTGGCCATGGCTCTTGATCAGGGCCTTGATCTCCTCCATGTCGGAGGGGTTGCGCACAAAGCTGAGGGCCACCCAATCGACGTCATGGGCCAGGCCAAAGATCAGGTCTTCCCGGTCCTTGTCGGTGAGGGCCCGGATCGAGAGCTGCACATCGGGGAAATTCACCCCCTTGTTATTGGAGAGCACCCCGCCCACGGTGACGCGGCAGTGCAGGGTCTGCTCCACCGTGTCGACGGACTCGACCACCATTTCGACCCGGCCGTCATCGAGCAGGATGCGGCTGCCGGGGGTGACCTCCTGGGCCAGGTTGTCGTAGGTGACCGTGGCGATGGTTTTGTTGCAGCTCACCTCCCGGGCGGTGAGGGCAAAGGGATCGCCGTTGGCCAGGGTGATCGGCCCCTCGGCAAAGCGTCCCAGGCGGATCTTGGGACCCTGCAGGTCTTGGAGGATGCCGATGTGGGTTCCCAGCTCCTTGGCCACGGCCCGGATCGTTGCGATGCGGGCGGCGTGTTCGTAGTGGTCGCCGTGGGAAAAATTGAGTCGGAAGGTGGTGGCACCAGCTAGCACCAACTCGCGCAGCCGTTCGGGCGATTCGGTGGCGGGGCCGATGGTGGCCACGATCTTGGTGCGACGCGTCAGATCGGGGAGGGCCATCGGCGGGGCCAAAGTCAAGTCGGAAACTACCATCCAGCACCTCCGCCCCCGGCCCCACCATGGACCTCAACCACTACCAGCAGGGGGCCAGGGCCACGGCCCGCTACCCCGAGGTGGGCTCTAATCCCATCTATCCCACCTTGGGACTTTGCGGCGAGGCGGGCGAAGTGGCCGACAAGGTCAAAAAGGTGATCCGCGACGACGACGGCGTTTTCAGTGATCCGGTGCGCGAAAGCCTCAAGCTGGAACTGGGGGATGTGCTTTGGTATGTGGCCCAGTTGGCCAGTGAACTGGGCTTTGACCTCGACTCGATTGCCCGCGCCAATTTGGAGAAGCTCGCCAGCCGGGCCGCCCGTAACGTGATCGCAGGCAGTGGCGATCAGCGGTGAGCATGGGAGTGCACCATGGGCTAAGGGCTTGGGCTGCGGCGGTTGCTGCCCTGGACCGCCTGCTGTTGCACCAATCCCAGCGGGCGACCCTCGCTTTGGCTGGGGCTGTCCTGGCCGCCCTCTTTCTGATGCCAGCGGCGGCCTGGGCCAGTGACCTAGTGGTGCGGCAGATCCTGCTAGAGCCCTGCCCAGAAGCGGATGTGGGCGCCCAGCCGGAGCAGAAGCGTCCCACCGGTGCCAGTTGCTATGCCCTGCGGGGCGAGGTGGTCAACCCCGGCAAGCGGCCGGTAGTGGATACCGATGTGTTCGCCCAGATCCTCGATTCCAGTGGCGAGCCCGTGCTGCAGAACCGCTCGCGGGTGGGCTCGATTGGGGATGTGCCGCCGGGTGTTTCCCCCTTTGCCCTGCGCCTGTCGGTGCCGGCAGGCACGCCAGGACCCCTGCAGGTGAGCCACGCCAAGGCGAAGGGGTTCAGTGCTCCGGTGCGGACCCGGGCGGGCGAAGACGACGAACTCCTGCCCCTGGAGCAGGCTCTGGCGGCGAATTGAGCTCCTGGCGCTGATCAAGGGAACTGGATGCCGGCTTGCCCTAAACGCCGAAGCTTCCGCCCATCAGGCTTGAGCTCAGGCTGCCGAGCAGTTGCTGGGCCAGGTTCAAGGCAAGAAAGGCCACAATCGCCGAGAGATCCAGGCCACCCAGGGGTGGGATTAGGCCTCGGAAGGCATTGAGATAGGGGTCGGTGATCGAGCTCACGGTGGAGAGCACGGGATTGCCCCAATCAAGGTTGGGGAACCAGCTCAGCAACACCCGCACCAGCAGGATCAGGGAATAAATCGACAGGGTGCGGACCAGCACGTTCAGCAGCAGGCTCACGGCATCCATGGAGGAGGGGCATTCGTTCAGTGGCCCGACTCTATGCAGTCAGACCAGGCGGGTCGAGGCAGCCACCAGCAGGCGTGCGAGCTGTTGTTGGGCGAGCGGCCTAGGAGGGCGTTTCCCAGGCGCTGTCCCCAGGGCCCAGGTTTGTTGATTGGGGATCGGGGGCGCCGAAGGCTTTCGCTCCGAGGGGCCCTGAGCCCTGGGCGTCCTGGCCAGCAGCCTCTGGTCCGGTGTCTTCACTTTCGGCATCCGCGGCTTTGGCCTTGGCCTTGCTGGCGCTCGGGCCGCGGGGCCGGGCCGGTCCAGCCACGGTGGTGACGGCAAAGGTGCGGTGGAACTTTTCGCTCAGGCTCAGCCAGAAGGAGCGGCCTTCGCTTTGGCGCTTGCGTTCGATGAAGTTCTGGGCCAGCAGTTCCTTGATGTGGTCGTAGGCGCCGGAGCCGCGCAGCTCCACCAGGTCCGACTGCAGGATCCGTTTTTTCAGGGCGATCGTGGCCAGGGTGCGCAGGGCGGCGGTGGAGAGGTCCACCGGCAGCAGGCTTTGAACCAAATCGCCCAGGCTCTCGCGCAGTTGCAGGCTGTAGCGCTGGCCCTCCTGGCGGATCTCCAGGGCCGTGTCCCGGTGGGCGTAGTCGGCCATCAGGGTGACCAGGGCCAATTCGGCCTCCTCCCGGGGCACCGAGGCGATCTCGGCCAAGTCGCCCAGGGTGAGGGGCTTCCCCTTCAAATACAGGATTGCCTCGAGCCTGGCTGGCAAAGACAGCTGCCGCGGCGGCGACAGCAGCGCCATCGGCGAGGCACCCGCCATTGGTGCAATTGCCGCTTCGTCTGAACTAGGGGCGGCCTCGCCGTCTGGAGCCAGGTCAGGCCCTTCGAGCGGCCCCTCGAGGAGCTCCCCATCCGGAGCCATGGGCTTGGTCTCTGCAAGCTCCAACGGTTCAGGCTTGGGCCCATGGGGATCGGCCCCAGGCAAGGAGGGACCGGGCCCAGCCAGGGAGGGCTCAGGGCTGGGCATCAGCGGCTCCAGCGCAGGGATGGGCGCAAGTTATCCCACCGCCCCTGCTGGCACCAGCGCCTGCAGGGGCGTCTGGCGATCGCCGAGGAACAGGGCATAGGCGGGGTTGGCGGTTTCATCCCAGTAGCGGTAGGCCAGGCTGGCTAGGAACCCTTGCCATTGCTCCTGTTCGGCCGGGGGCACCTGCACCCCAACGACGATGCGGCCCACATCGGCGCCGTGGTTGCGGTAGTGAAAAATGCTGATGTTCCAGCTGGCTTGCAGGCTGTTGACGAAAGCCATCAGGGCGCCAGGCCGCTCCGGAAATTCGAACCGATAGAGCAGCTCCTGGCCGAGCACCAGGGCCGAGCCGGCACTCGCCGGCAAGCGGCCTCCCACCATGTGGCGCAGGTGCAGCTTGGCCAGTTCGTTGCCGCTGAGGTTGAGGCAGCCAAAGCCCGCCTGCTCCAGGCTGGCGACCAGGGCCGCCGTGTCGGCGGGGCCCTGGGTTTGCACCCCCACAAAGATGTGGGCCAGGCGCGGATCGGCAAGCCGGTAACTGAATTCGGTGAGGCTGCGTTGGCCCAGCAGGCTGCAGAAGCGCCGCAGGCTGCCGGGCTGCTCGGGAATCTCCACCGCCAACATCGCTTCGCGTTGTTCGCCCAGCTCGGCCCGTTCGGCCACAAAGCGCAGCCGATCGAAATTCATGTTGGCGCCGCAGGCCACCGCCACCAGGGTTTGGCCCCGTAGGCCCCGCTGGTCGATGTCGGCCTTCATGCCAGCCACGGCCAAGGCGCCGGCGGGCTCCAGGATCGAGCGGGTGTCTTCAAACACGTCCTTGATCGCCGCGCAGATGGCGTCGGTGTCGACCGTGACCATGGCATCGACATGGTGCTGGGCCAGGGCAAAGGTCTGTTCGCCCACCTCTTTCACGGCCACACCATCGGCAAACAGACCCACGGCCTCCAGCCGCACCCGCTGGCCGGCGGCTAAGGAGCGGGTCATGGCATCGGCATCGCTGGGTTCCACCCCGACGATGCGCACCTGGGGCCAAAGGCTTTTGACATAGGTGGCGATGCCGGCGATCAGGCCACCGCCCCCCACCGCCACATAGATCACATCTGGCGGTGCCGAGCACTGACGCAGGATCTCCAGGCCGATCGTGCCCTGGCCGGCGATCACGTCGGGATCATCAAAGGGATGGATGAAGCTGAGGCCGCGCTCCTGCTCCAGGCGCCGGGCTTCGCCATAGGCGGCGTCATAGGTGTCGCCATAAAGCACCACTTCGGCCCCCCGGGAGGCCACCGCCCGCACCTTCATCTCTGGTGTGGTGACTGGCATCACAATCACCGCCTTACATCCCAACCGCTGGGCTGCAAGGGCCACCCCTTGGGCGTGGTTGCCGGCGCTGGCGGCGATCACGCCCCGCTCAAGTTCCGCGGCGGAGAGACCCGCCATCTTGTTGTAGGCGCCGCGCAGCTTGAAGCTGAACACGGGTTGGAGGTCTTCCCGCTTGAGCAGCACGCTGTTGCCCAGGCGCCGCGACAGGTTGGGCGCCGGATCGAGGGGCGATTCAATCGCCACGTCGTAAACCCGGGCCCGCAGGATCCGCTGCAACATGTCGCCACAGGGCTCGACCGCCCCGGAGAGGGGACTGGCGATCGGGGCCCCAGGATTGGCGCCCTGGCTTGGGGCGTCGGCGCTAGGGGGATGGGGCTGGGGATCGCTGCTCATCGCCCCAGTTTGGCAATTGCCCAGGCACCGGCTCAGGGCTGGTGCCGCCTGGGCCCCGATGGGGGCTGCTCCGGGCTGGAAGCGTGACCATTGACGCCGATCCACCGGGCGCTCGGCGTAGATTGAACTCCAATGAAGGCATGGGGCATGCATCTCAGCGAGCTGAATCATCCGAATCAGCTGCATGGCCTCAGCACTGCCGAGCTTGAAGGGATTGCCCGCCAGATCCGCGAGCGCCATTTGCAGGTGGTCTCCACCAGTGGAGGCCACCTGGGCCCGGGCCTCGGAGTGGTTGAACTGACCCTGGCCCTTTACCAAACCCTCGACCTCGACCACGACCGGGTGGTGTGGGATGTGGGCCACCAGGCCTATCCCCATAAGTTGGTGACCGGTCGCTACAACAGCTTTGACAGCCTGCGCCAGAAGGACGGCGTGGCGGGCTACCTGAAGCGCAGCGAGAGCGTGTTCGACCACTTCGGCGCCGGCCACGCCTCCACCAGCATCTCGGCGGCCCTGGGCATGGCCCTGGCCCGGGACCAGCTGGGTCAAAGCTTCAAATCGGTGGCGGTGATCGGCGATGGCGCCCTTACCGGCGGCATGGCCCTGGAGGCGATCAACCACGCCGGCCACCTGCCCAAGACCCGGCTGATGGTGGTGTTGAACGACAACGACATGTCGATCTCACCGCCGGTGGGCGCCCTCTCCACCTACCTGAATCGCATGCGGCTGAGTCCGCCGGTGCAGTTCCTCTCGGGCAGTGCGGAAGAGGCGGTGAAGCATCTCCCCTTCATGCATGGCGAACTCCCTGTTGAACTGGAGCGCCTTAAGGACAGCATGCGCCGCCTGGCCGTGCCCAAAGTGGGCGCGGTGTTTGAGGAGTTGGGCTTCACCTACATCGGCCCAATCGATGGCCACAACATCGGCGAGATGGTGCGCACCTTCCAGGCGGCCCACCGCTGTGAAGGGCCGGTGCTCGTGCACGTGGCCACCACCAAAGGCAAGGGCTATCCCTATGCCGAAGCCGACCAGGTGGGCTACCACGCCCAATCGGCCTTTGACCTCTCCACCGGCAAGGCCTACCCCTCCAGCAAGCCGAAACCACCCAGCTACAGCAAGGTGTTCGGCCAGACCCTGGTGAAGTTGTGCGAACAGGATCCCCGGGTGGTGGGCATCACCGCCGCCATGGCCACCGGCACGGGCCTCGACCTGCTCGAGAAGGCCCTGCCCAAGCAGTATTTCGATGTGGGCATCGCCGAGCAACACGCCGTCACCATGGCGGCGGGCATGGCCTGTGAGGGTTTGCGCCCCGTGGTGGCGATCTACAGCACCTTTTTGCAGCGGGCCTACGACCAACTGATTCACGACGTGGGCATCCAGAACCTGCCCGTCACCTTTGTGCTTGATCGGGCCGGCATCGTCGGCGCCGATGGCCCCACCCACCAGGGCCAGTACGACATCAGTTACCTGCGCTGCGTGCCCAACTTCACGGTGATGGCCCCCAAGGATGAGGCCGAGCTGCAACGCATGCTCGTCACGGCCATCCACCACAACGGCCCCTGTGCCCTGCGGATTCCCCGGGGTGAAGGCGAAGGCGTGCCCCTGGCCGAAGAGGGCTGGGAGCAGCTGGACATCGGCCGCGGTGAGGTGCTCAGCGATGGCGACGACCTGCTGATCGTGGCCTATGGCTCGATGGTCGCTCCCGCCATGGCCACCGCCGGGCTGCTCCAGGAGAGCGGCGTGCGGGC